>Ga0307380_10000820_pt1 | contig 46700 bp, 39 predicted proteins | sample UN3MG_FD_202239 | JGI IMG/M metagenome (GOLD analysis project Ga0307380, IMG submission 202239) | Soil microbial communities from Risofladan, Vaasa, Finland - UN-3 | ecosystem: Environmental > Terrestrial > Soil > Coastal area > Acid sulfate soil | place: Finland: Risofladan, Vaasa | collected... | reverse complement strand
GCTTCCCGGAGTGGACGGCAAGACCTACTCGCTGGACAGCTTCAAGGACGCCAAGGTCCTGATCGTGGTGTTCTCATGCAACCACTGCCCGTACGTGGTCGGCTCGGAGGACCGAATGAACCGGCTTCTCGCCGACTACGGGCCCAAGGGCGTGGCCATGATCGCCGTCAATTCCAACGAGACGGACAACCATCCGACCGACTCCTTCGAGCACATGAAGAAGCACGCCGCGGAGCGGGGTTTTCGTTTCCCCTACGTGCGCGACGAGTCGCAGGAGGCGGCCCGTGCCTACGGCGCGCTGCGGACGCCGCACTTCTTCGTCTTCGACGCCGACCGCAAGCTCCGCTACACCGGGCGAATGGACGACAACCCCCGCGAGCCGGGCAAGCAAACCACCCACGAGCTTCGTGATGCGCTGGATGCGCTGCTGGGCGGCACCGAGCCGCCGACGCCGGTGACCAACCCCATCGGCTGCAACGTCAAGTGGAAGGGCCAGGACGAGCACTGGATGCCACCCGAGGCGTGCGACCTGGTCTGACCCGGCACAACCGGAGTGAGCACGATGACGACGAAGGAACTCCTGCTGCACCAGACGGAGCTGGCCTGCAACGGCGACGAGATGAGCCTGCTGTGCGGCGTGTACGCGCGGAAGTGGACCCCGCCCGACAACCTCATCCGCGACCCGGACAACGACCTGAGCGAGGGCGAAGCCGCCCGCAGGCCGGACGGCTGGTACCAAGGCATTGGCGAGATCCTCAAGCACGTGGCCGAGTGCAAGGTCATGTACATGACGCAGGCGTTCGGCCCGCCGCCGCAGGCGCTGGCGGAGCCGGGCGAGTCGCTGACGTCGCTGCTGGCCTGCCTGGAGGCCGCCCAGGCGCACCTGAAGACCTGCCTGGCCAAGCTGGACGAGGCGGCCCTGGCCAGGCCCGTGCCGACCAGCTCGCACGGCGAGTCGGCCGCTCACCTCTTCTGGGTGCTGGCGCAGCACGACGTAGCCCACGGCAGCCAGATCGTGATGATCCGCGACATGCTCCGCGCGTCGGGCGCGTAGGTTGAACCACAGAGATCACAAAGGACACGAAGACGCTCGTCCGGTCCGCGGATGACACCACGCCGCGACCCGGCGGCGGGACAATCTGCTCGGCGCCCCCTCCGTAATCAGCCCCCGGTCGCGAGCGACCGGGGGCTATATACATGAATGTGACGCGATGATTCCCCCTCTGTGTTCTCTGTGTCCTTTGTGGTTCAGAACGGAACTCACTCGAACGCACGGACCCCCCGCGCGAGGCGGGCCACGCCCTGGCGGATCTGCTCCACGGAGGCCACACCGAAGCTCAGGCGCATCGTGCTGGTCGGCCGCTCGCGGGTCTCGTCGCGGGGGTAGGAGTACTCGCCGGGCACGTACATCACGCCCTCGGCGATGCAGCGGCGGAAGAACTCCCCCCCCCCGGCCGTGTCGATGTGCTCCGGCAGGGTCAGCCAGACGTAGAGCCCCCCGCGCGGGCGCGTCCAGCGGACCTCGCCGCCGCGCCGGCCGCCCAGCTCGCTCGCCAGGGCATCCAGCATCGCGCCGCACTTGGCCGCGTAGGCCTGCCTTAGCTTCTCGACGTGCCGCTCGTACGCGCCGCTTTCCAGCGCCTCCAGCAGCAGGTGCTGGCAGATGTTGGCCGAGCCGAAGTCGATGTTGCCCTTCTGGTCGAGCACCGGCCCGACGAGGTCACGCGGCAGCAGGCCGTAGCCGGTCTTCAGACCCGGCGCGAAGGGCTTGGAAAAGGTCTGGACGGTGGCGACGAACTCGTTGCCGTCGTCGAATCGCTTGATCGACGGCGGCGCGTCGCCCTCAAAGGTCAGCTCGCGGTAGGCGGCGTCCTCCAGCAGCAGGATGCGGTGATCGCGCGAGTACTTGCGGACGACGTCGAGCACTCGCGGCCTGCGTTCGGCCGACAGTGTGATGCCCGTGGGGTTCTGGTGATAGCTGACGATATAGACGATCTTGACGCGGCCCAGCTCGCCGGCGGCCTCGATGTCGGCCAGCGTCCTTTCCAGCGCCTCGGGGATCATGCCGTCGTCGTCCATGTCCACGCAGCGGACGCGTGCGCCGGCCGCCTGGAGCGTGCCCGTGTAGACGAAGTAGCTCGGCCAGCTTGTTATGACGATGTCGCCGGGATCGACCAGCACGCCGGTAATCAGGAACAGCAGCTCCTGGCTTCCGGTGGCGACGATCAGGTCGTCGATGGTGGCGCCGAGGGCCTCGGGCGTGGCGCCGTCCAGTTCGGCCATGTGGTCCAGCAGGCGCTTCCGCAGGGCCTTCAGGCCCTCGGTGGTGCCGTACTGAAGCGAGATCCGGGCTCCGCGCGGGTCGGCGAGGACGCGGGCGACGGCCTCGGCCAACGCCTCGCCCGGCAGTGTCTCGTAATCCACGAATCCTGCCGCCAGGCTGATCACGTGCGGGTTGGTCACTGCCTGGGCCATCAGGTAGCTGATCGGCTGGTCGGTGCTGCGCAGCGCCCGCTGTGACAGCGCCAGCGGCGTCTTGGTCGCGCGTCGATCCGTCATGCCATCTACGAAATCACAAAGCCCCGCCGGTGGCAAGGGCCTCGTTGTTGACAGGACGCGGAGGCGGCCGTACCGTGCCTGTCGCCCAAGGGAGGCATGTCTGTGCCACCAGAGAAAGACCTTCCGGAAGAGTTCCTCGCGCACTTGCGGGGTCTGGAGGAATCGTACCTGCTCGAGAGCGATCCGATCCGCCAGTCCGGTTTCGGCGGGGGACCGGCACGCTGGCGGTCGGAGCGTGAGCCGATTCTGGAGGCGGTCGATTCGGACGGCGATCTGCTGGACGTGGGCTGCGCCAACGGCTACCTGCTGGAGTGTTTGGTGGCCTGGGCGAGCGAGCGGGGGCTTCACCTGACGCCGCACGGCGTGGACGTCGGTGCGCGTCTGATCGAGCTGTCGCGGCAGCGGCTGCCGGCGTTCGCGACGAACCTCCACGTGGCCAACGCGTGGAACTGGAACCCTCCGCGCACCTATCGGTACGTCTACACGCTGTGGGACTGCGTGCCGCAGGCATACCTCGGCCGGTACTGCCGACGGCTGCTCGCGCGCGCGGTGGCTCCGGGCGGGCGACTCATCGTCGGCGCATACGGCAGCCGATCTCGCGGCATCCCGCCGGTCCAGGTCGGTGAGCTACTGACCTCGCTGGGTTTCGGGGTGGCGGGCGGCGCCTCTGGCGGCGAGCCGCCGATCACGCGGTTCGCATGGATCGACGCCGACCGGCACGGAGGAGTTTGACACGCGCGCGGGCGGCAGATACCGTGCTGGCCAATGGCCATCGACTTGGACAGGCTCAAGGATCACTTCCAGACGCTGAACGGGCGCCCCGCCGCCGGCGCGGTCCGCGCGCCGGGGCGTGTGAACCTGATCGGCGAGCACACCGACTACAACGACGGGTTCGTCCTGCCCATCGCGATCGAGCGGCAGACGGTCGCCGCCTACGCGCCGCGCGCTGATCGCGTGGTGAGCTTCACGTCGCTCCAGGCGGGCCCGCCCGCGCGGATCGAGCTGGACCCGTCCATCGATCGCGGCGAGCCGGCCTGGGCGAACTACTGCCGCGGCGTGGCGGCGGGGCTGATCGCTCGCGGCGTAGCCCTCGTCGGCGCGGACGTCCTGTTCGACAGCGACGTCCCCGTCGGCGGGGGGCTCAGCTCGTCGGCCGCCCTGGAGGTCGTGACGGCGCTGGCACTGCTGGCGGCCGCCGGGCAGAGCGGCGCCGTGCCGCCGCGCGAGCTGGCGGCCCTGTGCCAGACCGCCGAGCATGAATACGCCTTGGCGCCATGCGGGATCATGGACCAGTCGATCGTCGTGATGGCGCACGCCGGCTGCGCGATGCTGCTGGACTGCCGCTCAGGCCGAATCGAGCAGGTGCCGCTTGACAGCCCCGGCGCGGTCGTGCTGGTGGCCGACACGCAGGTCCGGCACGACATCGCCGACGGCGGCTACGCCGCGCGGCGCGAGCAGTGCCGCCAGGCGGCCGAGGCCCTCGGCGTGGCAGCCCTCCGCGATGCGGACGAGGGGATGATCGCCCGTGCGGCCTCAGACGGCACGCTTAGGGGCAGGCACCTGATGCGTGCGCGGCACGTGGTGGGCGAGATCGCCCGGACGCTGGCCGCCTGCGACGCCCTGAAGGCCGGCGACCACGCCGCGTTCGGGCGGCTGATGTACGCCTCGCACGCCTCGCTGCGGAACGACTACGAGGTGAGCTGCGACGAGCTGGACGCGGTCGTCGAGCTGGCCCGCGAGTGCGCGGGCGTCTTCGGCGCGAGGATGACCGGCGGCGGCTTCGGCGGCTGCGCGATCATACTGGCCGAATCGGCGCGGGCCGACGAGATCAGGCAGGCCGTCTCGGCGGGTTTCGAGCGCCGCTTCGGCCGGCGCTGCCCGGTCTTCGCCACGCGCGCCGTCGGCGGCGCTTCTAATATTTAGCCCCCGGTCGCGAGCGACCGGGGGCTATATATTGCGCAACCTTGTCCTGTAGCAGCGCGGAGGGGAACACACCGCGCGGGCGTTGGCGCCGCTCAGAGGGCCGGGGTCATTCCACGTTGAGCTTGTTCAGGTAGTCCGCCAGCTCCTTCTTCTTGTCGGTGATCTTCTTGCGAAGGGCGGCGATGTCCGCATCCAGCTTCTCGATCTGGTCTTCCAGATCGCTGAGCTTCTTGAGGTACCGCTGCCCCATGTCCTTTCCGACGGTCTTGTAGTTCTCGCGCTGGCGGGCCTGGTCGGACTCCAGCGTCTTTCGCTTGGCCGTCAGCTCGCCAAGCTGCGCCTCGAGGGTGCTGAGCTCGTTCTTGAGCCTGATCGCCTTGGCGATGGCGTCGCGGACCTTCTCGGAGATCTCTCCGGTCTTGGTGTACCACAGCAGCGAGCGCGTTGACTGGCCGGCTATCGCTATGGTCTCGCGGTCGATCTGCTGCTCCTTGACCACGAAGTCGGTGGTGGCGTCCTTGGCCACGTCCAGGCGGAAGCGATACAGCGTCGGGGTCTTCTCCAGGGGCTTTTCCGGTTCGATGAGCTTCCGCTGCGCGCCGCGGTAGGGATGCTCGACGATGATGGCCCGCTTCTCGTCGGCCTTGTTCTTGATCTTGTAGGTCTGCTGGTAGGTCTGCAGCCGCTGGAGGTGCAGCACGCCGTTGACGATCTTCGCGGCCGTGATCCTGGCATCGGTCTTCTCGGACGGATCGACGGTAACGTTGAGGTCGATGGCATAGCTGATCAGCCGCTTGTCCTTCTCGGCCAGGTTGTCGATGCGGGCGTCGCCGGCGTACATGCCGTCGTCGAGGACGGTGATCGGCCCGCCCATCAGCTTCATGTCGGTGTCGTTGACGAGCTGCGCGCCGTTGAGCGGGTGCTTGGCCAGCACGGCCGCGTTGTAGATGCTGACCTTCTCGGCCGTGATGTTGGCGTTGATGATTGGCAGCATGGCCGACTTGCGGCGCGGCAGGTCCACGGGGTCCTTGATGGTGAAGTTGAACAGCTCTCCGACCTTGCCGGCCGACGCGATGGACTGCACACCGGCATTGAGGGCCAGCTCGCCACCCGCCGGCCCGCCGGAGTATCGCCCGCGGAGCGCCTGTCCGTCCTGGGCCTTGGCCGCGGGGGCAGCCGCGAGGTAGCCTCGCCGGGTGGCGTTCCTGGCGAGTGCCTCGGCCTTCTTCTCCGTTTCGATGCCCTCGTCGTATTCCTGCGGGCGCAGCGACGCGTACAGCTCCGGCTTGACGACCGGCCGCGGCATGTACAGCGGCGTGTACAGGTCCTGGATGAACGAGATGGGCCGCCCGCTGACGAGCGACAGATTCACCTTCGACCAGTCGTTGTCGGAGGTGTTCTCGACGATGGCCCAGCCCTGGAGCAGCGGCTTTTCGCCCGACAGGTCCAGGCGGTAGGAGGTCTTCCAGATGGGCGTCTCAACGATGTAGCCGATGCGGACCCGCCGCCTGCCCCTGCCCGAGAAGCGAATCTCAACCGGCTTCTTCTGCGTGTCGTGTGAGGCGATCAGCAGCTCCAGGGCCTTGTTCATCTCGGCCGAGAGGTTCTCGTCGGTGAGCTTGAGGCTGCCGACGGCGTTCATGTTGAAGGACCCGATCCCGCCCGCGGTTACCAGATGCAGCACGGTCTCCTGGATGATCGCGGGCGTGCCCTGCACGACGAGCTGCTTCTTGACCGTCTCGATGCTGAGTATCTTGCCGGTGATCTTGTCGGGCGCGGCGATCTCGACCTCCGCCCCGCGAAGCTGCTTGAGCAGGTCGGCCATCTTCGGGTCGCCCGACAGGTCGATGGCGAAGCTCCGCAGCGCCCTGACCAGGGGATCGCGCGAGGCGTAGTTGACCGAGTTGACCGTCCCGCCGTCCAGGTCCATCAGGACCATGGACTTCAGGATGTCGTTGATCTGGTCGGTCTTGAACATCAGTTGCGTGCTGGCGTCGCCTTCGACGGCGCCCGTGTGCTCGAAATACCCAACCCCGCTGGAGAACAGCACAACGCGGGAAACGGGGATCTCGGCCTTGGCCTTGGCCTTCTGTGCCATCGCCGGCGAGGCCGCAAGCAGCCCAACGATGACGGTGAGAATGACGGTGCGTCTCATGTGTAGCTCCTTTCCGGATAGGGATATGTTGTGCGCGGCAAAGTGCCTTTCAAGCATATTGGACGCATGAGGCTGCCAAAAGGTCTCACGTGCCGGCTATCGCCCGTTCTGGTAGCCGGCCGGCCGGGTCGGCGCGGCGGCCGACAGGCGTGCCAGCAGCGCCTTGACGGCCTGGTCCTCGGGCACCTTGGCGTCGATGGGAATCACCTCGGCGCGGGCCTGGGCGATCCGCCAGCGGCCGTCCGCGCGGGCCAGGATCAGCTCGATCCGCCCGAGGTGTCGCATGTACTCGCCGGCCTGGCAGATAAGGACCTCCCCGCCGCCGGGGCCCTTGACCCGGTCCCCGCGCTTCAGCAGCGTGTGCGAGTGCCCGCCGATGATAACGTCGATGCCGGCGACCTTGCCTGCAAGCTTGAGGTCCTCCCAGTAGCCGATGTGCGTGACGGCCACCACGATGTCCGCCTTCTTGCGCAGCTCGGGCACGAGCGCCCTGGCCGTCTCGATCGGATCGCTCACCTTCAGGCCCTTCGCCGAGGGCAGAGCGGTCTTGAAATGGCACAGCCCGAAGAACGCCACCTTCACCGCCCCGAGCCGGCGGACGACGAACTCGGCGCCGAGGTGCTTGCCGGTGTGGGCGAGTTTGACGTTGGCGGTCAGCAGGGGGAAGTTGGCCTCGCGGCCGAGGGCGATCAGGTTGTCCTTTCCGTCGTAGAACTCGCCGTTGCCCGGCGTCCAGAGGTCGAAGCCGATGCGGTTCATCAGCGTGACGTTCGCGTGGCCGAGCGTGCGGCGGGTGAGTGCGTCGCCGCGGCTGAGCTCGTCGCCGGCGTGGATGAGCAGCGCGTCGTTGGCCTCCGCCCGCATTCGCTTGACCAGCGTGGCGAGCCGCGAGTAACCGCCGACGGACTTGCCGCCCTGCTCATACGGCATCGTGCGGCCGTGGATGTCGTTGACGTGAAGCAGCGTGATTCTGGCGGTCGTCTCGGCCGGCTGGGTCGTCGCCGCCGGATCGGCGGACCACGCGCACGCAGCCGCTATCAGCGCCGCCAGCGTCGCCGCAATCGCAAGCTTTCTCATGGCTGTCAAATCCCCACGTCGCCAAATGCTCCGGCATGCAGTATATAGTCCCCGTCTCGGCGATGCACGGACGGACCCGCCCCTGATCGCAGCCCGACGCGGAGGCCGGATGAGTCCGGAACTGAACTTCTTCATCACGGTGGCCCTGATCGCGGCGGCCACGCTGGCCGGCTACCTCGCACGCCGGCTGCGATGGGCGCCGGAGAAGGCGGCCGAGCCGCTGATGACCTTCGTCCTGGTCGGCGGGTATTCGTCCGTGGGCTTCCTGAGCATCTGGGCGCTTCGGCGGCTGGACGCCTCGGCGGCCTGGCTGCCGGCCTTGGGCGCGGTGCAGGTGCTCGTCATGCTGGCTGCGTGCATCGCCATCGGGCGGCTGCTCTTCGCCGACCGCACCGAGGCGGGGCTTTTCGGCGTGGCCTCCGGCATGGGCAACAACAGCTTCACCATGGGCGCGTTCATCGTCTATCGCATCTACGGCGCCGAGGGCCTGGGCCTGGCCAACATCTTCTGCCTGATGTGGACCCCGCTGGTCGTGCTGGCGCTGTATCCGGTAGCGCGGGCGTTCTCCACGCGCCGCCCGGAAGGCACGCTGGGGCGACTGATTTTCCGCAGCATCTTCAACTGGCGGAGCGTCGGCCTGCCGCTGGCGGCCGTGGCGCTGGTGCTGTCGGCCCGCGGCGTGCCGTATCCGCGTGTGCTGCACGATGCCCACGTCGTGGACATTCTGATGTTCACGATCACGCCGGTGGCGTTCTTCTCGATCGGCCTGCGGCTGCACCTGGGCAGCGTCTGGCGGTATCGCAAGTCGATCCTCTGGCTGGCGGTGACGCGGTTCGGCCTGGCAGCCGGCGTGGGGCTGGCGCTGGCGGTCGCCACGCGGCTGACGCCGTGGCCCCTGGCGGGGCTGGGCTGGAACGTATTCCTGATCCAGGCCTTCGTGCCGACGGCCGTCACCATGGTGGTGCTGGCCAACATGTTCCACCTGCACCCCGGCCAGGCGTCGGTGCTGTTCGTGGTGAACTCGGCGATGTATCTTGCGATCGTGCTGCCCGTGGTGATGTGGCTGTTTCGATGAGGGCATGGGTCCGGACTTGCTGTTTGCGACACAGAGACGCAGAGGTACAGAGAGGCGGGTTGTCAGTGTCTCCGCACCCTGGCCTCCGTCTTGTGTCGGTGCCGATAGCATGTGCCCTCGCCCGGGCGCGTTGCGGCCCGAAGCGCCGGAACTCGCCAGCCCAGGGGTTGGCTGGTGAGGCCCGAAGGGCCGAGATTCACCAGCCCAGGGCGAAGCCCTGGGTCTGCGGGCGCCTTGCTCTCGCTAAGCCCTGAAAGGGCGGCACAGCGGCTTGTTTCGCCCCTACAGGGCTCGGGAATAACCGGCCCTCGTCAACCCAGGGCTGCGCCCTGGGCTGGTGAGTGCAAGCCCTTCAGGCTTGCGGGCCTCCGACTGCGGCCGATGATCCGCGCCATGGGCGCAGCTGCAACGAGGGAACGCCTCAGTCTCTCTGCATCTCTGTGTCGAAATGCATCGCCCGGTCTGCTACTGTTTCCTCCATCACGGCAACGGAGCGCTCTATGCAGACAATCGACCTTGGCGGGAACTGGACGGTGGCGCAGGCGGGCAAGCGGCGGCGAATCCCCGCGCGGGTTCCGGGCTGCGTGCACCTGGACCTGCTGGCCGCCGGCAGGATCAAGGACCCCTTCCACCGCGACAACGAGGCGCGCCTCCAGTGGATCGGCGAGGCGGGCTGGACGTACAGCCGCGAGTTCGTCGTGCCGGCGGCGCTGCTGCGGCACGATTGCGTCCTGCTGCGGTGCGAGGGGCTGGACACGTTCGCGGCGATCCACATCAACGGCCGGCGCGTCGGCCGCGCGGACAACATGTTCCGCACCTGGGAGTTCGACGTGCGGCAGGCCCTGAAGGCCGGCCGAAACCGTATCGAGGTCCGCTTCGCCTCTCCGCTGCCGACCATTCGCCGCCGGATGCAGCAGCGCCACATCCCCGCCTGGAAGCGGCCCGGCGAGATCAACGGCGCCCAGTACATCCGCAAGGAGCCGTGCAACTTCGGCTGGGACTGGGGACCCTGCCTGGTGACCTGCGGAATCTGGCGCGACGTCGCGCTGGTGGCGTTCGACGCGGCCCGCATCGCCGACGTGCACGTCCGCCAGGACCATTCGCGTCGCGGCAAGGTGCTACTGAACGTCGCCGTCGCGGCCGAGCGCGTGCGCAAGGGCAAGCTGACGGCGCTGGTCACCGTCACCTATCGGAACCGCACGGTCGCGCGCGGTGAGGCGCCGTTACGAGACGCCAAGGCTGAGGTCGCGCTGGAGGTCCGCAACCCGCGGCTCTGGTGGCCGCGAGGCATGGGCGATCAGCCGCTCTACGAGGTGACGGTCGATCTGCTCGATGCGGCAGGCGGGGTGCTCGACGAGGCCACCCAGCGGGTCGGCCTGCGGACGCTGGGCCTGCGCCGCCGCAAGGACCGATGGGGCGAGTCGTTCGAGTTCCTCGCCAACGGCGTGCCCTTCTTCGCCAAGGGGGCCGACTGGATCCCCGCGGACGCCTTCGCACCGCGGATCACTCGCGAGCATTACCGCCGGCTGCTGGCCGACGCGGCCGACGCCAACATGAACATGCTCCGCGTCTGGGGCGGCGGCATCTACGAGGACGACGCCTTCTACGACACCTGCGACGAGCTGGGCATCTGCATCTGGCAGGACTTCATCTTCGCCTGCGCGACGTATCCCAGCTTCGACAGGGCCTTCATGGCGAGCGTGAAGGCGGAGGCCGCGGACAACGTCCGCCGGCTGCGCCACCATCCCTGCATCGCCCTGTGGTGCGGCAACAACGAGCTGGAGCAGGGCCTGGTGGGCCCCAAGTGGACGCCGCACACGATGAGCTGGGCCGACTACGGCAAGCTCTTCGATAAGCTGCTGCCGGACGTTGTGCGCAGGCTCGACCCGGACCGCGACTACTGGCCGGGCAGCCCGCACTCGCCCCGCGGCGACCGCGCCGACGCCAACAACCCCGCATACGGCGATGCCCACCTTTGGACCGTGTGGTTCGGGCGCAAGCCCTTCGAGTGGTACACCGGCTGCCGGCATCGCTTCGTCAGCGAGTTCGGCTTCCAGTCGTTCCCGGAGCCGCGCACAGTCCGCGCCTTCACCGCGCCCGCAGACCGTGAGATCCACAGCCCGGTTATGCGACACCACCAGCGCTTCACCAACGGCAACGGCAACATGCTGCACTTCCTCTACGACTGGTTCCGCCCGCCGAGGGATTTTGACTCGACGCTGCGCCTCAGCCAGATACTCCAGGGCATGTGCGTCAAGACGGCCGTCGAGAACTGGCGGCGGACCATGCCGCGGTGCATGGGCACGCTCTACTGGCAGCTCAACGACTGCTGGCCGGTGGCGAGCTGGTCGAGCCTGGACTATCACGGCCGCTGGAAGGCACTGCACTACTTCGCGCGGCGCTTCTACGCGCCGCTGCTGGTGAGCGCCGCACACGACAACGACTCCACGAGCTTCGACCTCCACGTCACCAGCGACCTGGGGAGCCAGACGCCCGCGAAGCTGACCTGGACTCTGACGGACGTGGCCGGCGAGGTGCTCGTGCAGGTGGCCGACGATCTTCTCGTGCGGCCGCGGCGGAGCGAGTTCATCGAGACGCTGGACCTGGCCGAGCCAGCGCGGCGGTTCGGCTGGCGGAGGCTGATGCTCTGGCTGGACCTGTCGGTTCGCGGGCGGACAGTCTCGTCGGACTGCCTGCTGATCCAGCGGCCGGAGAAGCTGGAGCTGACGGATCCGCACATTCGCCCGCGCGTGCGGGCGCGACGCGACGGGGCCTTCGACGTGACGCTGACGTGCAGGCGCCCGGCGATGTGGGTGCACCTCGACTTGGCCCGCGCCGACGCACGCTTCAGCGACAACTTCTTCCACCTCCGCCCCGGCGCGCCCGTGACGATCACCGCCTGGCCGGCCAACCCCATGCCGGCCGAGCGCTTCCGCAACGCCCTCCGCGTGCGCTCCCTGGTGGACCTGTGCCGTTAGTCCAGCGGGACGCCTTGGCGTTTCGCCTGCCAGGGCGCCCCCAAACGCCCAGGCCGATCCGCCGCGCCCCCCGTGGGGGCACAGCAGCAGCGCAACGGGAACACAAGCTTGACAGCCGTCCCGCCGACGTTATACATTACAGTACAGAAGTATAACGCTCCGGAGAATGCAGATGCCGACAGCCAAGATTTCGCAGAAGGGCTGGGTGGTCATCCCGGCCGACTACCGCAGGAAGTACGGGCTGAAGCCAGGGATGCGAGTGGAGTTCGTGGACTACGGCGGAGGGCTCTCTGTCGTCCCCGTCCCGAAGGACCCCATCAGGGCGGCGCGCGGGTTGCTACGCGGGCGCACCTCGCTGACCCGCGCCCTACTGCGCGAGCGGGCCAAGGACCGAGCGCGTGAGTAGCAGGGGTCTTCCGGCGTACGTCTTGGACAGCTACGCCCTGTTGGCCCTGCTGGGCGAGGAGGCCTGCGCCTCTAAGGTGCAGGCAGTCCTGGCGAAGGGCGTCGCCGGGCGGGCTGTTGTGTTCCTCAGCATCATCAACTACGGAGAGGTCCTGTACATCGTTGAGAGGCGGCGCGGTCTGGAAGCCGCCCGGACCGCCGCGGCGTTTATCGACCGGCTTCCCGTCCATGTTCTGGAGGCCGACCGGCGCCTCACGTTCGCCGCAGCCCACATCAAGGCGCGGTTCGCCGTTTCCTACGCCGACGCCTTCGCCGTGGCGCTGGCACAGGCGCACAATGCCCACGTGGTGACGGGCGACCCGGAGTTCAGACGGACCGAATCGCTTGCGCCCGTGGAGTGGCTCGCGAGATAGGGCCGCGGCCGATTGGTCACGTCCCCCCCCCGGCGGTGTATCCGGTAGTCCGACCCGCTATAATCGTGCGTGACGTCAACCCGGAGGACCGATGAGATCGCGTGCATGGACGCCCGGGGCGCGGCGGTGGCAGGTCGCGCCCGTCTTTGACGGCGCCGGCGAGCTGGCCAGGCAGATCGGCACGGCCCCGCTGGTCGCACAGGTGCTGCACAACCGCGGCGTCGGCACCCCCGAGGCCGCGCGGGCCTTCCTTTCCCCAAAGCTGACCGACCTGCACGACCCGGACATGCTCGCCGGCGTGCCGGCCGCCACCGAGCGGATCATGCAGGCCGTCGCCGACGGGCAAAGAATCGTCCTCTACGGCGACTACGACGTGGACGGCATCACCGGCCTGGCCATCCTGCACGCCTGCCTGAGGATGCTGGGGGCCAAGGCGGACTTCTACGTCCCCCACCGCATCGACGAGGGCTACGGCGTGCACGCCGAGGCGATCCGCGGGATCGTCGCCGGCGGCGCGGAGCTGATCGTCACGATCGACTGCGGCATCAGCAACGCCGAGGCGCTGGCCGAGGCGACAGCCGGCGGCGCGGACGTGATCGTGACCGACCATCACGAGCTGCCCGAGCGCCTGCCGGAGGCGGCGGCCGTCGTGCATCCGGCCCTGGGCGACTACCCGAACTCCGACCTGTGCGGTGCGGGCGTCGCGTACAAGCTGGCCTGGGCGCTGGCGCGCCGGCACGCCGGCAACAGCCGCGTCGACGAGCCGATGCGCCGGTTCCTGCTGGACGCCACGTCGCTGGCGGCCCTGGGAACCATCGCCGACGTCGTGCCACTTCTGGGCGAGAACCGCGCGCTGGCGGCTTACGGGCTGCGCGGGCTGGCGGCCACCGAGCACGTCGGCCTGCGGGCGCTGCTGGAGTCGGCGAATCTCACGGGCGAGCGGCTGCACTCGGCGCACGTGGGGTTCGTCCTGGCGCCGCGGCTGAACGCGGCCGGGCGCATGGGCCACGCGCGGCAGGCCGTCGAGCTGCTCACCGACGCCGAGCCGGACCGCTGCCGCGAGATCGCCCGCTACCTCGCCCAACAGAACACCGAGCGGCAGCGGATCGAGCGCGAGATCGCCGCCGAGGCCGCCGAGCGGGTGACCGCCGAGGGCCTGGACAGGCCCGAGCAGGCCTCCATCGTGCTGGCCTCGGGCCAGTGGCACGACGGCGTGATCGGCATCGTCGCCTCGCGCCTGGTGGACCGTTTCGCCCGCCCGACCGTCCTGATCTGCGTCCACGACGACGGCACGGCCCATGGCTCGGGGCGGAGCATTCCAGGCTTTCACCTCCGCGACGCGCTGGCCGCCTGCCGCGAGCACCTGATCGCCTTCGGCGGGCACGCGATGGCCGCCGGCCTGAAGATCGAGCCGGGCAAGATCGACGCCTTCGCGGCGGCCTTCGGCGACTACGCCCGCCGACATCTGCCGGCTGAGATGCTCATCCCACCCGTGGAGATCGACGCCCAAACGACGCTGGCGGCCCTGGGCTATAACACCGTCGAGCAGCTCGAGCGCCTGGCCCCCTTCGGGCAGGGCAACCCGCCGCCGACGGTGGCGCTGGCCGGCTGCCAGGTCCTGACGGCCCCGCGGCGAATGGGGCGCAGCGGACAGACCGTCGCGCTACACCTCGGACAGAACGGCGCCAGCATGCGGGCAGTGGGGTTCAACATGGGTGAGCTGGCCGACCACCTCGCCGGGGCCGCGCGCGTGGACGTGGCCGGCGAGCCGTGCATCAACCGCTTCAACGGCACCGAAAGCGTCGAGCTGCGCCTCAAAGACGTGATCCGGTCGGCCTGACCAGCCCGTCCCGGCCGCCGGATGCGGGAGAATGCCATGAGACACATTCTGCCGAGCATTGCATGTGCGCTTCTGCTGGCCTGCGCGGCGGCAGTCGGCGACGAGCCGTCCTCCGCCCGCCGGGGAAGGTCGATCTCGCAGCACGGGATTACCTGGACCTTCGACAGGGACTACGTCGTCGGGCAGTTCGTCAACGGCGACTGGTGGGTCGTCGGCCCGGCGAGGGTCGTCTCGGTCAGCCCGGCGCCCGGCAAGGCGACGCCCGAGGAGAAGGTCAACGCCCGCACGGACGCCTGGGGCAACACCGGCCTGAGCAAGGACGACCGCCTGCGCAACGGCAGCATGATCAATCCGCGCGGCGGGGGCAAGCAGGCCTACGACTCGCGCGTCGGCGGCTGCGATCCGGCGATGTGCGCATCGTTCCCTGCGCAGCTCAAGCCGGGCCAGTCGCTGGTCTCCACCGCCAGCCACCTTACCGTCCCCAACCAGAACTTCTTCCCGGGCCACGCCGAGAAGACCAACTCGGTGCTGAGGGCGGCGGCCGTCCTGACGTGCCTGGACAAAGAACCACCCGCCGGCACCTTCCGCCCGCCGTACGCCGGCGACGAGAAGCCTCTCCACCGCGTCCGCCAACTCCAGCGCAACAGGCTGCTGAAGCTCAAGCCCACCAAGAGCGCGCCCTCGATGGACCTCTACGCCCGCTGCTTCCAGCGGGTCTGGCTGGACCACGTCTCCAACTGGTCCGGGCGCATGCTCCATCCCACCGAGAACATGCCCGACTACGGGCGCGAGTTCGCCCGCATGGTCTCGATCGGCGCGCTGATGGTCCACCTCGACGCCCCGGCCGACAGGCGCTTGGCGCAGGAGAGGCTGCTGATCGGGTTCATCCAGGTCGGAATCGATCTGTACGGCGTCAGCCGCGCCGGCGGGAGCTGGATGGGCTGCGGCGGGCACATGAGCGGGCGGAAGTGGCCGATTCTGTTCGCCGGGCTGATGCTCGGCGAGGCCGGCATGACGAACCTGCCGGCGGCGCTGATGTTCGGCGAGGACATGCAGACCTACTACGGCGCCGGCTGGACCCGCGCGACGGCGCTGTATCAGATGATCGACCATCACGGCCCGCGGACACCGTACGAGCACCTGCCGCCGGCCAAGTGGGCCAAGTGGGACTGGACCTCCGAGGGCTATCGCCGCTGCTGCACGTCCAGCGCGTGGATCGGCCAGGCGCTGGCGGCCAGGCTGATGGGCGCCGTGAATGCCTGGAACCACGACGCCTTCTTCGACTACTGCGACCGCTGGATGAGCGAGGATGAGACGGAGGCCCTCAAGACGCTCAAGGCCCTCGGCCACGACTACGGCAAGCCGTGGGTGCGCCAGGGGCGCTCGTGGGACGAGTTCGTCAATGAGATGTGGGCCGCCTGCCGCTCAAAGGCGCCGAAGCAGCCCGGGGGCGCGCGGAACGAAATGTGGCTGCACAAGGGCGGCACGTGGACGACCATGCCGAACCCGAAGCCCGTGTCACGGCCTCAGTGAGAGGCGGCCGGTTGGCCACGCGTTCCGCGCCAAGCCGCTCGCAGCGGGCTCCAGAGCATGTATCCCACCGAGACGACCGCGGCGGTTGCCAGCGGCTGGAGCAGCACCGCGAACCCCACCAGCAGCAGCCGCACCAGGTACCCCACCGACGAGCGCCGGCGGATGTACTGGTTGATCAGGTGCGGGTAGCGGATCCGCGAGACCATCAGCAGCGCGCCGGCCAGCGCGACGGCCGGCAGCAGCGCGCTGGTCGAATACGACAGCCACGCCTCGCCGATCCACCCCTCCGCGCGCATGCGCGCGAACAGCAGCACCAGCGTCGTGATACCGGCAGCCGCAGCCGGCGTGGGCAGGCCCCAGAAGTGCATGTGGGCCGACTCGTCCGGCTCGTTCTCGACGTTGAACCGCGCCAGCCGCAACGCCGCGCACGCCAGGTACACGCCGGCCACGCACATGATCATCCGCTCCACCGCGACGTACCGAACCTGGGCCGGCAGCACGGTCACCACCGTGCGAACCATCAGCACCGCCGGCGCCGCGCCGAAGCTGATCACGTCGGATAGGCTGTCCAACTGCCCCCCGAAGTCGCTCGTCCGCCGCGTCATCCGCGCCAGTCGCCCGTCCAGCAGGTCGCAGACCATCGCCGCGACGATCAGCCAGCCCGCCACCGCAATGTTCGTCAGCGACGCCTGCCCGACGGCGTCCTTCGTGGCGAAGTGGATCGCCGCAAAGCCGCACATCGCGTTGCCGATCGTGAACAGAGCCGGCCAAAGCGCCGTGCTCCGCAGGATTCGCCGGCGCAGGCGGCCCCGGCGGCGGCGCGCGGGGGTATCCGGCGCCGGCGGCGCCCGGTCGTCCAGGTCGTGGAGCGGGTCTTCTGTCTGCGGGCTAACCATCGCGCCGGCCCTGTTCCGTGGAGGCTACCAAGACGGTCCGGCCGGCGAGCACGCGCTGGCCGACACTCACGCAAACCCGGCCGACCAGATCGCGCGGCACCATCAGCTCGACCCGCGAGCCGAACTTGATCATGCCGACTCGCTGGCCTCGCGCCAGCGACTGCCCCTCGGACAGGTCCGTCACAATCCTTCGGGCGATCCGCCCGGCCACCTGGCGGACGACGAGCGGATGCCCGCCGCGGGCGGTCATGAGGATGGTGGCCGACTCGTTCCGCTCGGCGGCCTCCGCGCGGCGGGCGTCGAGAAACGCGCCGTCGCAGTGCTCGACGCGCACGACCGTCGCCGCCTCCGGGCAGCGGTTCACGTGCACGTCGAGGATGCTCATGAAGATGCCTATCTTCAGGCCCTCGGCGCCGAGGGGCCCGTCCGGCCCGATGGCGGTGATGTCGGCGACGCGCCCGTCGGCGGGGCTGACCAGCAGTCCCGTGTCGGCCGGCGACTCCCGTTGCGGGTCGCGGAAGAACCACAGCACACACCCCCACAGCCCCAGCGGCACGGCCAGCAGCCCCAGCAGCCCCCAGCCGAACCGCCACGCCGCCACGGCGATCAGCGCCGACAGCGCCGTCGCCGCGGCCGCACAGACCGCCAGCTCCCGCCGGGCATAGGGACTGATCCTGAATGTCGCCATCTCACCAGCTTTCTCTGAGCGCCGAATCGAGCCTTGCCGCAGATCGGTTGCCCATTATATCGCCATCCGTCGCCCGGGGGCAGTGTCCGACGGCACTTGGCCCGCGGCTGGCGACGCTGTATAGAGAGCACGCCGACGAGTTTCAGCCCAGAACCGTTGGACAGGAGTGCCTCATGCCCCCGAATGTCCTGCTTGTCTTCACCGATCAGCAGTCGTGGTACTCGATGGGCGCCAACGGCAACCCGCACGTCCGCACGCCTTACATGGACGCCATCGCGGCCGCCGGCGACGGGCACGAGCCTGCGCCCGCTCATCGATACCCCCTCGCAGAAAGGCCGCGACTACCTCGTCATGGAGCTGGCGCCGAACCGAGAGGATCGAACGGTTCACGGCCACATGGTCCGAACCGACCGGTACAAGTACACCGTCTTCAACAAGAGCGACCGCCCGGAGGTGCTCTTCGACCTGAAAGCCGACCCCGGCGAGAAGGCCAACCTCGCCTACCAGCCGGCCATGAAGCCCGTCGTCGCCGACCACCCCGCCAAGCTGGTCGAATGGCTCAAGCGCATCGGCGACGGCTTCAAGCCGGCCGTGTGAGAAGGGGTCCCGGGTGAACCACGAAGGTCACCAAGATCGGAAAGCCGTAGCCCGGGCAAACACGCACGCGGAATCTGCCAACGCCAGTTGCCCGGGGGGGACCAGGGCTGGGCTTGTGTTCACGATATCCTCGCCACGCGGTCGATTGCCCAGGGGTTGCGGGCGTAGAGGGCGGCCATCTCCTTCTTGAAGCGGTCGTAGAGCCTGGGGATGTCGGCGAACTGGCGCGCGGCTGGTTCCGTCCTGCCCCGATCTCATCACAGGATCAGCAGGGCGACGTACGGGATGAGGTTGAACACGAGGAAGAGAATCTTGAACAGCCCCAGCGACGAGTAGATCACCACGTTGAAGGCCTCCCTGGAGACGGGGAACCACTTGCTGTGCTCTCGGTAGACCCAGTCTCTGGCGAAGATGAAGATCAGGAACGACAGGGCCAGCAGGCCCGCGTTCAGGATCGTGCACCACATGAAGAACGTCCGGACGGTATCAATACCCATGGTGTTCTCCCGATTGGCCGTGAAGGGGCGTGAAAGTGGGCGCAGGCCGCTTCAGAGATCGTCTCCGCATCGCTATGCCGGGTGGCATCCGACATGCTATGCGCCTTTCGCCCGCCAGCGTACATCTCGCCCGGCCGGGGGGCAACGGTGCGATGGTGGGAGGCGCAACAGGGCCGATCCTCTTTCGCCCCTCCAGGGCTCTGATCGGATTGGGCCCGGGACCAGGGGCTCACGCTCCCCGGCTATCCTCTGCGCGGCTGCCGAAGGCATCCCTTCGGGACCTTCGGGCCTCGGGCGGTCTTTATCCGGGCCGCGGCGCGGACGCACCCACAAGCTGCGCTTGTGGGTGGCACCCGGCAGTTCGTGGACCTCTCCCGGCCTCCTCTCTCCCTCTCTCTCCGTTCTGTGCAATCTGTGTAATCTGTGGACTCATTCCGGTCGTAGTGGCACCCGATCCCCGTGCATCCCCGGCTCGACTGCGCTCGCCGCAAGCTGTATCCCTGCGGCTTGCTTTGCATATACTGGACCGCGTCGGAGGCGCCGTATGAAGAACACCGAACTCGGCCAGGTCTTCGCGAGCATCGCCGATCTGATGGAGATCCTCGGCGCCGACCCCTTCCGCATCAACAGCTACCGCAAGGCCGGCCGCGCGGTCGTGGACCTGGCTGAGCCGATCGAAGACGTGACCGCCGCCGGCGAGCTTCAGAAGATCCCCGGCATCGGCAAGTCAACGGGGGCGAAGATCGACGAGTACCTGAAGACCGGCAAGGTGGCCGCCCATCAGGAACTGCTCGGCAAGGTTCCGCCGAAGCTGCCTGAGATGCTGGCCGTCCCGGGCCTGGGGCCCAAGACGGTGGCCAAGATATGGAAGGAGGCGAAGATCACCTCGCTGGGCGAGCTGGAGGACGCCATCGAGAGCGGGGCGGCCAGCTTGGCAGAGGTGCCCGGCTTCGGCCCCAAGAGGATGCGGCAGATCTGGGAGTCGATCAACTTCATGAAGTCGGTTGGTGGGCGGATGCGCCTGGGCGAGGCGCGGCAGCTCGCCGACGAGCTGACGGCGTTCGTATCGAAGATACCCGGCGCGAAGAAGGTGGCCGCCGCCGGCAGCCTGCGCCGCGGCAAGGAGACCATCGGCGATATCGACCTGCTGTGCCAGGCGACGAAGGCGGCCGCGCCGAAGATCATCGAGCGGTTCACCAAGTCGCCGGGCGTGCAGCGTGTGCTGGCGGCCGGCGGCACGAAGGGCTCGGTAGTGCTGGACCGGGAGGTGCAGGCCGACTTGCGGGTCGTCCCGGCTGCGAGCTACGGGGCGGCGCTGGCGTACTTCACCGGCTCGAAGGAGCACAACGTCCGCCTGCGCGAGCTGGCCGTCAAGGCGGGGATGAAGCTGAACGAGTACGGGCTGTTCAAGGGCGACAGGCGGGTCGCAGGCAAGGACGAGCCGGGCATCTATAAGGCCCTGGGCCTTCAGTTCGTGCCGCCGGAACTCCGCGAGGACCGCGGCGAAGTGCAGGCGGCGAGGGCCGGCAAGCTGCCGGACCTGCTTGAGCTGGAGGACATCCGCGGCGACCTGCACGTCCACACCGACTGGTCCGACGGCGTGGAGACCATCGAGGCGATGGCGGCGGCCGCGCAGAAGCGCGGCTATGCGTACCTGGCGATCTGCGATCACTCCAAGAGCCAGATCCAGGCCAACGGCCTCGACGAGAAGCGCCTCGCCGAGCAGGTACAGGCCATCCGCAAGCTGGCCAAGACGCTCAAGGGTTTCACGCTGCTTGCGGGCGTGGAGGTGGACGTCTTCAAGGACGGGCGGCTGGACTTCGAGGCGGACGTGCTTGCGGAGCTGGACTTCGTGGTGGCCTCGGCGCATACGGCCTTGTCGCTGGGTGCGAAGGAGGCCACGCGTCGGCTGATCCGCGCGATAGAGCATCCGCGGGTGAGGTGCATCGGTCATCCTTCGGGTCGGATCATCAACGGCCGACCCGGCATGGAGCTGGACATCGAGCCGGTTGCCCGCGCGGCGGCGGCCAACGGCGTGGCATTGGAGATCAACTCGCACTACTACCGGCTGGACCTGCGCGACGTTCACGTCCGGGCGGCGATCGAGGCGGGGGCCAGGATCGTCATCAACACCGACGCGCACCGCGCCGAGGAGCTTGGGATGATGCGGTTCGGCGTTCTGACGGCCCGCCGCGGCTGGGCGACGGCGGCCGACGTGATCAACACCTGCTCCGTGGGCGCACTGAGGAAGTGGCTGGCAGCGTAGGGTTCAGCAGCCGGGGTCCGCACCGAGGCATCGCCTCGCCGCGCCGACGAATTCACGCATTCGCCCGCCTTCTCTGAAGCTTCCGCCTTCGTCCTTTGGACTACGGCGGACAAGTCGGCGGGCAAGCGAACTCACGAACCCGCGGGCCGCCTCGGGGCTATCTGTCCTGCACGATCGGCTTGGGACCCATGATCGTGTCGGGCAGGACGGTGTCGACCTTGAACTTACGGCTCAGGACGATCATGACCTTCTGCCCGTTCGCATCGGCGCCGACGAGCCTGAGGCGGCACATGCGGCTGGTGATGGAGGGCACGGTCCAGTTCACGGACTCGCCGGCCTTGATGCCCGTTACGACCGTCAGCCAGGTCCGCCCGTCGTTGGCCGAGAACTCCAGCTCGAGCTTGTCGTACTTGGAGGCCAGCTCCGGCATCCACCTCAGCACCTGCTTTGTGCCGCCGCGGAGCATGGTCCCGGCCAGAGGCCAGCCGGGCTTGTCGCCAAGGGGGGTAACTGCCTGGGTGGTGGCTACCTCCAGTCCGGTCGGCTGAACGGTGGGTTGCGTCGTCGCGGGCAGGCTGCCGCTGACGTGCAGCACGTCGGTCAGCGCGATCTCGGCGTTGCCGCTCTTGTCGGCCGCCTCGATGCGGAACCGCACCCCGCCGTTGGCAGCCGCCTCGGGCGGGATCATGATCTTCTCGCAGCCGGACGGCGCCAGCTTACGCGGCAGGCGACCCCACACCAGGTTGTGCGGAAACTCCGCAAAGCAGGACGACAGGGCGATGCTCTCCTCGTCGAGGTACGGATCGTTGACGAACCAGCTCACCATCACGTCCTCGCCGACCTTGTAGGTCCGCGGGACCTTCTTGTCCTTGTCCTCCCACGGCGGCGGATCGACGGTGACAACAATATCCGGCGGGGCGGTGTCCACGACGTACACCCGATGCGGCATGGCGGGCGGCGCGTCGGCGGAGAGAAGTCTTGGCCCGACGAAGCGTATCCAGTGGGGCCCGTCCTGCTCGGCCCGGAAGACGAAGTGCGTCTGCTCCACGCCGTAATAGCCGAGCCGCCCCCAGGTCTGCCCCATGTCCGTGGAGCACCACACGGCCACTCGCGGCTCGCCGGTCGGCTGCGTGCCGGCCGGATGCTTCACCAACACGTCCCGGTACGAACTGTAATACACGGGTATCCCCGGGCCGATGACCTCGCCTATCGGCAGCTCCTCGCTCGGCCGATAGTAGAAGGGCGCGTCATACGCCCATGGGGGATAGTCGGCCTTGGGGTTCCATTCGACGTTCTCGTCCAGCTGCGTGCATCCAGCCACGAGGATCGCCGCCAAAGTCAGCGGGAATGCAAGCTTCGTGCTCATGACGTGATCGCTCCCACTTGGGGTTCTGATTCACGGGGTTGTATCGGCCCGAGGCCGCAAAAGACACCACTTTTTCGGCTACGCATAGTACTCGGCCGCGCGCTGGAAGAGAAGCATTCCGTCGGGGCGGTTTACCTTCTGGCCGGTCCACCTGGGGTGCTGCGTGACGTGCATGAACCGCTCGGGGTGCGGCATGAGCCCGAGGATTCGCCCGGTGGGGTCGCACAGCCCGGCGACGTCGGCCACGCTGCCGTTGGGGTTGATCGGATATCCGCCGATATTCCCGTCGGCGTCCACGTAGGCAAGGGCGATCTGGTCGCCCTCGCGCAGGCGCGCGAGCACCCGCTCATCGCGCGGCACGAAGCGGCCCTCGCCGTGGGCGATCGGCAGGGCGATGATCTCGCCCGGCGGCAGGAATACGCACTTGTCGCTGGCGGCCTTCAGGTGCACCCAGCGGTCCTCGAACCGGCCGGATGTGTTCCACGCCAGCGTCGCGTCGCGGTGGGCCTCGCCCGGCTCGACCCGGCCCCACGGCAGCAGCCCCGACTTGACCATCACCTGAAAGCCGTTGCAGATGCCGAGGATGAGCTTGTCGGCCGCGATGAATGCGTTCAGCTCGTCGGCCAGCGCGTGCAGCATCTGGTTGGCCAGGATCTTGCCGCCGCCAACGTCGTCGCCGTAGCTGAACCCGCCCGGGATCACCAGGAACTGATACTCGCGCAGGGCGGCCGGCCTTTCCATCAGCCGATAGACGTGCACGCGCTCGGCCGCGAAGCCCGCCTTCTCCAGCGCAAACTGCGTCTCCCGGTCGCAGTTCGTCCCGGCCGTCCTGAGCACCAGTGCCTTAGGTTTGGCCATTGTCTAACTCTAACCACAGAGAGCACAGAGAACACTAAGACATCAAGGGATCCGGTTGCCGTTCCGTATGCCCCGAAGGGGCCCAAGTGATCGGCGGAGGCTGCGCTCCGTGTGCCCCAAAGGGGCGCAAGCGGTCATCGCAGGTGTCGCTCCGTGTGCCCCGGAGGGGCGCAAGCGATCATCGCAGGTGCCGCTCCGTGTGCCCCAAAGGGGCGCAAGGACATAGCCGGGGGCGAAGCCCCCGGAACCGGGCTCCCCAAGGACCTGAGCCCCAAAGGGGCGAAAGCGATCAACTCCAAATGTACCGCTCATCGTACTCAATCTCGTGACGCCGAAGGAACTCGATCAGCTCCTCCTGAAAGTTCTGCTTTCTGTGATGCTCGAGCTGCCGTTGGATGTATGCGACGACCTGGGCAACGCCCGAGTGAGAGACGGTGAACGCGGCGTACCCGTCCTGCCAAGCGAAGTCACTCTGCCCCACGGTTTCGTGAATCCACTGGGAAGAGCTTCCTTTGATCTCCTTCAGCACGTCCATGGTCGCGGCTTTCTGGTCGAGCCTGGCGGCGATGTGGATGTGATCCGCCGGTCCGTTGGCCGCCAGCATGCTCCCGCCCAGGTTGCGGAGGATGCCGCCGATGTACTCCCGCAGCCTCGGCATGAACTCGGGACCGATCACCGGCCGGCGGTGCTTCGTCGAGAAGATCATATGGTAGTTGAGGTCGATGTACGACATCGCTTGTTCCTTGCGCCCCGTCGGGGCTTCATCTGCGTAGCGGCCTTGTTCCGGGGGCTTCGCCCCCGGCTAGGTCCTTCTGCCCCTTCGGGGCAAGTCCAGGCTACATCGTCCTGTTCCTTCGGAGCAGTCCCGGCCCGAGGTGGCGATGGACTCCGATGGCCGCCCCGATGATCCTGCCGGTGACCTCGTCCAACTCCTTGGGAATCGGCAGATGGTCGACCAACGCATCTTCCTCTCTGATCTCTGTGTTCTCTGTGGGTCGAATCACAGTCGGAATGTGCTCTGCCAGGCCGCCTTGGCGTCGGCGACGGGCATGTCGATTATCGCCTCGCCGCCGCTGCGAATGACCAGCCGCCCGGAATCGCTCACGCGGCCGATCTCGGCGGCCGGCAGGCCCCTGAACCGCTTGACGAACGCTTGGCGATTCCCGGGCGCGACCTCTACGAGGAACCGCCCCGCCGACTCGCCGAACAGCAGGGCTTGCACAGGCGGGACGCCTGTGCTACGGGTTGGGACGGCCGACAGGTCCAGCTCGATTCCCAGCTCGCCGGCAAATGCCATCTCGGCCGCCGCGACCGCCAGCCCGCCTTCGGACAGATCATGGCAGGCCCGCACGCAGCCGGCCTCCATCGCCGACTGAATCGCCCGGAACAGCTTCGCGTTTGTCTCCAGGTCCACGGGCGGCACGTCGTCGCCGGTCGGCAGCCCTTCGACCATCAGCAGGTGGCTGCCGCCAAGCTCGCCTCCCGTGCGGCCGACGATGAAGATGAGGTTGCCCGGCTCCTTGGCGTCGGCCGTCACGCAGCGGGCTGCGTCGTCGATCACGCTGATCGCCGAGACCAGCAGCGTCGGCGGGATCGAGATCGCCTCGCCCGACTCAGTGCGGAACTCGTTGTTGAGCGAGTCCTTGCCGCTGATGAACGGCGTGCCGTAGGCCATCGCGGCGTCGTGGCAGCCCTGCGCCGAGCGGACCAGCGCCCCCATCAGCTCCGGGCGGTTGCAGTTGCCCCAGCAGAAGTTGTCCAGCAGCGCGGTGCGGTCGAGGTTACCGCCGACCGCGATGCAGTTCCGCAGCGCCTCGTCCACGGCGTGCAGCGCACTTTGATACGGGTCCAGGTCGCCCAGCCGCGGGTTCAGGCCGCAGGAGATCACCAGCCCCTTGCGGCTGGCGAGCACCGGGCGGATGACGGCTGCGTCGCCCGGGCCGTCGCCCGCGCCCACCAGCGGCTTGATCACGCTGCCGCCCTGCACCTCGTGATCGTACTGGCGGATGATCCACTCCTTCGAGGCGACGTTGGGCGCGGCCAGGATCTTCAGCAGCGTCTCGTTGTAGCTCTCGCGCGCGGGGGGGGCGGGCGAGGGCCGGCCGGCCTGCGCCCAGACGGCCTTCTTGGTCGGCCGCGGCAGGCCCTCGTTGAGAAACTCCAGGTCCAGCTCGCCCACAAGCGTGCCGTCGTAGAACAGCCGCAGCTTGCGGTCAGGCGTGCCGTAGTGCCCGATCAGCGTGGCCTCCACGCCCTCGTCGGCGAAGACCTTCATGATCCGCTCGACCTGGGCCTCCGGGACGGCCAGCACCATCCGCTCCTGGGCCTCGGAGATCCATATCTCCGAGTAGCTCAGGCCGGCGTACTTAAGCGGCACGCGCTCCAGATGCACCTCGGCACCCAGCTCGGCGCCCATCTCGCCGACCGCGCTCGAGAGGCCGCCCGCCCCGCAGTCGGTGATGGCCGAGTAGAGGCCGGCGTCGCGGGCCTGGATGATCGTGTCCAGCATCTTCTTTTCGGTGATGGCGTTGCCGATCTGCACGGCGTGAGAGAAGGTCGTCTCGTGCTGGTGGGTCAGCTCTCCGGAGCTGAAGGTGGCGCCGTGGATGCCGTCGCGCCCGGTCCTGCCGCCGACCAAGATGATCGCGTCGCCAGCCTGGGGGTTCTTGAAGCACTTGTCGCGCGGCAGCAGGCCCACCGTGCCGCAGTACACCAGCGGGTTGCCGAGGTATCGCTTGTCGAAGCACACCGCGCCGTTCAGCGTGGGGATGCCCATGCGGTTGCCGTAATCGCGCACGCCAGCCACCACGCCGCGCATGATCCGCAGCGGGTGCGCCACGCCCTTGGGCACCTCGTCCAGCGGCATGTCGTGCGGGCCGAAGCAGAAGATGTCGGTGTTGGCCACCGGCTCGGCGCCCATGCCCGTGCCGAGCGGGTCGCGGATGACCCCGCCGATGCCCGTCGCCGCACCGCCGTAAGGCTCGATGGCCGACGGGTGATTGTGCGTCTCGACCTTGAAGCACACCGCGTGCGTCTCGTCGAACTCGATCACGCCGGCGTTGTCCTCGAAGACGCTGATGCACCACGGCCGGGCCAGCTTCTGCGTGGCGCCGAAGACCGTGCTCTTGAGGAGGTTGGATATATTCTCGACCACCCTGCCTTCGCCGTCGGCCAACTCCACGTCGCTGCGGAATGTCTTGTGGATGCAGTGCTCGGACCAGGTCTGGGCGATCATCTCCAGCTCAACGTCGCGCGGCTCGCGGCCCAGCGCGCGGTAGTGGTCCTGGATGGCCTTCATCTCGGTGACGTTGAGGAACAACTCGCCGTCGTCGGAGAGCTTCTGGAGGCCGGCGGCATCCAGCTCGCGGATGGGCACCTCGACGACACTCAGCTCGTACTTCGTGCCGTGAATCTCCTGCGGGGTGTGGGATTCGTAGTGGACGTCCTCGATGACGGGATTGGCCAGCAGCTTCCTCGCGATCGTGTCGCGCTGCTCGGCGCTGATTTGGCCGGCCAGCTCGTACCTGCGGGCGGTCCGGACGCTGGAGACGTTCAGCCCCATCTCGCGGACAGCCTGCTCGGCGCTGGCGGCCACGGGGTCCATGACCCCGGGCTTGAGGTGGACCTCGATCACGCAATCGCCGTCCGAGGAGTTGCCCAGCTTGTAGCCCTCGATCACCGGGTCGATGAGCAACTCCCGCGACACGCGATGTGCGTCCTGATCGCTGAGCCGCCCGAACAGGAAGTACAGCTTGACCGATCTCACGGCCATCACCGCCGGGACGCCCAGCTCTGCGATCTGCTGGCGCATCGCTTGGCCGTGGGGGTCGCCGAGCCCCTCGGTCGTGCGGATCTCCACTCGGTGGGTCATTGTCGCGTCCGTTCTGCGTGTTTGGAGAGGGCGCATTCTACCGAACGCGATGTGGACAATCGAGAGGCTTCGCAAACCCCAACGTCGGGGGACGCGGTCCCCGGTAATCAGCCAGCGAGTCTGCGGAATAAGTCCAGATATGCACGCCAGTTGCGCTTCTCGACGGCCGTGCCGTTGCATATCCGCGTGCAGCGGACGAGCTGCCGGCGCATCTGCCTGGCCCGCACCGAGCGCCAGATCGCCCCCAGGTCCCCCGTGCGGATGTTGCCGACGACCGAATCGCACATCGAGCAGAGACTCACGTCGCCGCCTGCGGCGATGTTCACGTTCCGCAGGGCCGACGCGCACGGCGCCTCGTTGGCAGCCGGCTGCGACAGGAAATGCCGCGTCCAGCGGCGGATCGCATCCGGTGAGTTCATGACGGGCCAGCCGGCGGCCTTCATGTCGATCAGCCGCTGCTGCGCTCGCGCCAGCCGGTCCGGATCGACCTGGAACATCTCCTTCGTCTCGTCCGTCCACAGCTCGATGGGCTGGAAGTGCACGCCGGTCAGACCCTTGGCGGCGGCGTACTCGACGATCCGGTGCGCGCCGGCGACGGTTTCGGCGCAGATCAGCGGCCGCAAGACGATCCGCAGGCCGCTGCCCGCCCGCGCCCGGGCGGCAAGCAGGCGGTCGATGTTGGCCTTCACCTTCCCCAGCAGGCCCGGCACGCCGCGGATGGAGTCGTGCACCGACTCGTCCATCGAGTCGATCGAGATGTTTACGTTGAAGAGATTCGCGTCGATGATGCGGCCGACGTTGGCGTCGTTCAGCAGCAGGCCGTTGGTCGTGATGCCGGCGGTCAGGCCCATCCGGTCGCAGGCGCGGAGGATGTCGAAGATGTCCTCCTTCAGCAGCGGCTCGGCCGCGCAGAACTGCACGTGGAACTGCCCGGCGAATCGCCTCAGTGACCGCAGGGCGCGGACCCAGATGCCCGCCGGAAGCTCGGCCTGGGGCTTCCGCCGCCAGAAGTCGCACATGCGGCAGCGGGCCACGCAGCGGGTGTTGACCGTGGCATAGACCTGCACTGGGCGGGTGAAGTCCAGGCCGGTGCGGACGTACAGCGACTCGGCCAGCTTGCTGCGTGCGTTGGCCGCGGCGAGGCGAAACAGTCTGGGCTTGGGCGAGGCAGTCATGCGCATGCGGGCCAGGGCGATGCCGGCCGGTGTCAGTAGAGTATATCGACAGGCACCGGTGCTTTCGGGAGTTCGTTGGCGCGTGTCTGTGGCACATGGTCAATGCTGGCACGCGCTGGTATACAGCCCCCGGTCCCGGCGGGACCGGGGGCTAACTACCGCTGATACGGGCGTCGCGCGCTTCTGGGGGACGCCGGCGGCGCACACGCCGGAGGGAATCTGCCCGACATCACGCCAGGTGCTTCTTGTCCAGGCGGGTGAAGGGCTTGATCTGGGCGGCCATGTCGTTGTAGCCCTCTCGGCCCATCAGGGCAAAGGTGGCCTGCTTGCCCAGCTCGACGGCCGGCTGGTCGTACGCGTTGATGTTCAGCAACTCGCCCATCAGCGAGGTGGTGAACTCGTACATGTAGATGAACTCGCCGACGGAGAACGGCGTGATCGCGTCGAAGCGGATGGTCACGCTCGGCCGCTGGGAGACAGCCAGGGCATACTCCGTGGCCGTCTTCTCGGCCCCCAGCAGCTTCGACAGCCTCGCCTTGGCCAGGTACGCCAGACCCGGCACGTCGGTGAACGCCTCCGGCACGCGCTGGTCGACGGGGTGCTTGACGACCTCCAGGAATACGATCAGCTTGTCGTTGGGCCCTTCGCGGTAGAGCTGTATCTGGCTGTGCTGGTCGGTGGCGCCCAGGGCCCGGATCGGCGTGGGACCGGCGAAGACCTCCTCGCCTGCGCGGTTGACCTTCTTGCCGAGGCTCTCGGCCCAGAGCTGGCGGTACCAGTCGGCGAGCATTGTCAGGCGGTTGGAGTACGGCATCATCACGTGCAGAGGCTTGCCCTTGGCGGTGACGGCTAGGAACTTGATCGCCGCCAGCATGCTCGCGGGGTTGGCCGTCATCTCGGCGTTCTCGGTGCGGAGTTTCATCGCCGCCGCGCCGGCGAGCAGCTCGTCGATGTCGATACCGCACATAGCCGCCGAAAACAGCCCCACCGGCGACAGCACACTGAACCGCCCGCCGACGTCCGGCGGCACGGGCAGCATCGCGTAGCCCTCGGCCGACGCGATCTCGTGCAGCGTGCCGGCCGCCGCGTCCGTGGTGGCCACGATCCGCTGCGCGAAGCCATCGCCCAGGTGCTTGCGGAGCAGCTCGCGGACGATCATGAACTGGGCGGCCGTCTCGGCCGTCTCACCGCTCTTGGAGATCACGTTGACAAGCGTGGTCCTCAGTCGCCGCCCCAGCAGCCGTAGCGTGTCGTGCAGCAGGGCAGGGTCCACGTTGTCCAGCACGAACAGCCGCGGCCCGCCGCGCCCGCGGTCGGACATCAGGTTGTAGGTATGCGGGTTCAGCGCCGCCTGAAGCGCGATGTTGCCCAGCGCGCTTCCGCCGATGCCCAGCACGACCATGTCGGTCGTGTTAGGCTGATACCGCGCCGCCATCGCCTTGACCTGCGCGCGGTACTCAGCGTTCAGGGGCAGGTCCGCGTAGCCCAGCTTGCCGGCCTGCACCTGGGCCATCACCGTCGCGTGCGCGGGTATGATCCGGTGCTCGACGTTGGCCAGATCCGTCGGCGCCAGCCCGTGCTCGGGGCCCACGGCGTCGGCCGTGGCGTTCTTCCAGTACAACTGAATCATCTTCATTCCTTTGCGAATGCCGGATCCCGCGCAAGGATAGCGGGTGAAAGACCGCTTTGCCAGCGAGGGCATCGACGCCGCTTCGTCGCTCGCTAGACGGTTGATGTGGCGCCGCCGAGGTTCACCTGCGGCGCGGCCCGGACGCCCGCGTCCTCGATCTCGAAGAACTCCTCCGCGGCGAACTTGAACATCCCGGCGATCAGGTTGGAGGGAAACACCTGAACGCGCGTGTTCAGGTCTCGGACGTTGGCGTTGTAGAACCGCCTTGCGGCCTGGATGCGGTCCTCTGTGTTGGACAACTCACTCTGGAGCTGGAGGAAGTTGCGGCTCGCCTTCAGATCTGGGTAGCCCTCGACCAGGGCGAACAGCCCGCGGAGGGCCTGGACGAAAGCATTCTCGTCGGCGGCCTGCGAGGCGGGCGAGCCGGCGGAGGCGACGGCCCGGCTGCGGGCCTCAATGACGCGCTGGAGCACCTCCTTCTCGTGGGCGGCGTAGCCCTTGACCGTCTCAACGAGGTTGGGGATCAGGTCGTAGCGGCGCTTCAGCTCGGCGTCCACATCCGACCAGCTCTCGCGGCAGTGCTGCTTGAGCCGCACCAGCACGTTGTAGGTGGCCGCCGCCCAGATCAACACGAAGGCCACCGCTCCCAGGATGATCCAAAGTCCGATCATGCCGCCGTCCTGCGCCATTGTGCGTCTCCTATCCCTGTCCCATCTGCTGGCGGACGACGTAGTCCGGCAGGCCGTCAAGTATGCCGCGAAGAAGCTCCGCCGCCAGCTCGAAATCGCGAGGTCGGAGGGGGCGAGTTCGGTAGGCCATCGCGTGCACAAGTCCAAACCGGACACAGAACGGCGGACTTGCCAGAAGCAGCTCCATCGTCCGGGGGTGGATCACGTCGTAGGCCCACCTCCGGTCCGGCGCCGATACATGGAACCGCCGGCTGAACTCGGCCGACTCGAGGTTGATGTCTTCCCAGCCCAGGGCCGCCGCGACCTTGTCCGCCAAGGCCTGCGGTCGAATGAGCAGCGGCTTGAGCGGCACGCTGCTGGACAGTATCACCCCCGACAGGACGTGCTTCGGGGATTCACCGTCCAGGCCCTCGCGGAGCTGATACTGATCGAAGCCGATGAACGACTGGCCCTGCCATTGGCCCTCCATGACGCTGAAGGTGAGCGACCCAACCAGCGGAAAGGACCAGTCGAACTCCGGGAAGCGGCCGGCCAAGTCGCCCGATGATGCAGATGTGAACGACAGCCCCCTTGCCGCTGCCCACGCCTGCAGCCGCCTTACGCGATGCATGCGAGCGAATGATCGGGCGAGCCGAATCACGGGGAATGCCAGTCGCAGGAGAATCAGGGCCACCGCCCCGATGGCAATCCAGATCCAGACTTCAGGGCCCCAGTCGGTGTACATGGAGACGTGCCTAACTCTGCCCTGTCTGCTGGCGGACGACGTAGTCCGGCAGACCGTCCAGGATGCCGCGGATAAGCTCCGCCGCCGCCTCGAAGTCTTGCAGGCGAAAGCGGGACAAGCGGTACGCCATCACGTGCACCAGGCCGAACTTGATGGTGCAGGCCGGCGACGACAGCAGCAGCTCCATCGTGCGGGGATGGATCACGTCGTAGGCCCACCGCTTGTTCCGGGCCTTGACGTAGAACCGGCGGCTGAACTCGGCCGACTCAAAGTCGATGTCGTCGTAGCCGAAGAACTCCGTGACCTTGTCGAACAAGCCCTCGGGGCGGATGAACAGCGGCTCAAGCGGCACGGGGCTCTTGAGGATGACGGCCGAGAAGCGGTGCGTGCTGCGGTTCTTGCCGGAGCCGGTCACGTAGTGGTAGTCGAACCCCAGAAACTCCCTGCCCTGCCAGTCGCCGCTCATCACATTGTATCCGTACCGGTCGCGCCCCTTCCCGAGGCAGTCGAACTCCGGAAATCGGGCGTCCAGGTTCCCCCGGTGGTCGGCATCGAACCGAAGCCCCCTTGCGGAGGCCCACGCCCACAGTGCCTTCTTCCGCCTCTGGGCGGCGTACCAGCCGCTGACGGCAATGCCGATGATCAGGATGGCCACCAGCACGATGAACAGCGGCGGCAATGGAGCGTTCCTTTCGACCTCGCGACGCTCGACGGCACAGACTGTGAGAAGCGAACCACCGCAAGCGGCCCGTGTCAAGCGCATGTCGGGCTTGGGCGCGTTGACCCGGCTGCGTTCGGGGTTTTATAATGTCCTGTCTCGGTGGGCAGAAGCGAAAGGCGCTAGATGCAAATCATGGTCAACGGCAAGTGGGAGCAGAAGGCCGAGGCGCTCAGCGTGGCCGGGCTGCTCAGAGAGCTCTCACTGGATTCGCGCCGGGTGGCGGTCGAGCTGAACCGTGGGATCCTTCCCCGCGCGCAGTACGCCGGAACCGTGCTGAACGACCAGGACCAACTGGAGATCGTCACACTCGTCGGCGGCGGGTGACGTTGAAGCGGCCTACCGGTTGATGCATCAGCCGGACGGCTTCTGAAAGCGGAACAAGGCGCGAAGATGGACATCGAACCACTGAGGATCGCCGGATTCGAGATCGCCAGCCGGCTGTTCGTCGGCACCGGCAAGTACGCCACGCTGGAAATCATGCGCGACGCCCTGGCGGCCACCGGATGCCAGGTGGTCACCGTCGCGGTGCGGCGCGAGCGGCTGATGGACAAGTCGGGACGCAATATCCTGGACTTCATCGACCCTCAGCGCTACACGCTGCTGCCGAACACGGCCGGCTGCTTCAACGCCGACGACGCCATTCGCACGGCCCGGCTGGGGCGGGAGTTGCTGACCAACATGGAAAACCCCGGCGCCGGGTGGGTCAAGCTGGAGGTGCTCGGCGACAAGAAGACACTCCTGCCTGACCCCGTCGGGTCGCTGGAGGCCCTGAAGGTGCTGAAGTCCGAGGGCTTCACCGTGCTGTGCTACACCAGCGACGATCCCGTAATGGCCGTCCGCCTGAAGGAAGCGGGCGCCGACTCGGTCATGCCGGCCGGCAGCCCGATCGGGTCCGGCCAGGGAGTGCTGAACCCCTGGAACATCCGGATCATCCTGGAGCAGCTCAAGGCCGGCGACCCGGACTACCCCGTGATCGTCGACGCCGGCGTGGGCACGGCCAGCGACGTGACTATCGCCATGGAGCTAGGGGCCGACGGCGTGCTGCTGAACACCGGGGTGGCCGGCGCCGCCGACCCGGTGAAGATGGCCCACGCGATGCGGCTGGCCATTGAGTCCGGCTACCTGGCCCGCCGCGCAGGCCGCATCCCCCGTAAGCTCTACGCCACCGCCTCGAGCCCCATCGAGGGAGTCATCGGCGCCCAGAGTGAGTGAATCAGTCCATCAGAGAATCCGTGGATCAGTTGACCCGGTTGGGGTTGTCGGGCATGAGCAGTTGAGCTGCTCGGCTCTGGACCATAAGGAGCACTTGGCATGCCGGGGGAGTTCGAGGACCTAGACGCGTACAGGAAGGCCAGGGAGTTCCGCCGGCGAGTGTGGAAGCTGGCAGAGCTTCTGCCGCCGATGGAACGGAGCGTCCTGGCGCCCCAGATGCGGCGGGCGGCATTGTCGATCACGAATAACATCGCCGAGGGCCATGGAAGCTGGAGCTGCCGGCATGACCTCAGCTACCTGCGCCGGTCCCGCGGGAGCGTGAACGAACTCATGGATGACTTGAATGCGCGCCAGGATCAGGGATACTTCAAGCCGGAACACCTGGACAGTCTGCGGGAGCATGCACGGGAGGTGATCCGCCTCCTCAATGGCTATACTGCCTACCTGAAGCGGCAATTGGCGAAGCCCGAGGCGAAGGACAACCCAGAATGAACTCCAGGATGCCCCCGAAGCCGGGGGGGCGAGTGATCCACGGATCAACGGACTCGCTGATGAACCAACCCATGACTCAGCGCGGAACCAGAATCTGCATCTGGATAATCCTGATCGGCCTGCTGAATTTCCTGGCCTACTCGCTGATCTACATGTCCGTCGGCGGCGAGGCCATTCACGGGCCTGTCACCTACGGCGCCGACGGCCGGGCGACCTACAACCTCAAGAGCCCGTCCCAGGAGGACATTCCCGTATCCAGGGGCGTGTACATCTACAGCGGCATTCACTCGATCAGCATCTGGCCGACGGTCGGCGCGGTGATGCTGGCGATGCTGACGCTGGCCAAGGAGCGGATCGCCTCGTCGATGCGCTCGACGATCGTCCGCGGGCGCACGCTGATTACCGTGCTGGCGACGATCATCGCGTTCACGACCACGATCGTGGCCCTCTGGTTTATCCTCCAGTTCGCCCGCCGCTTCACCGGGCCGCCAGCGAAGGCCCGGCCGGCCGCCACCCAGCCATGGCGCTGAAAGTCGAGGACATACTCGCCCCCGGCGGACTGGTCGCCAGGCTCCTGAGCGGCTACGAACGGCGCGACGAGCAGTTGGAGATGGCCCGCGCCGTCGAACGCTCGCTGGCGGACGGCGAGCACCTCATGGTGGAGGCCGGCACCGGCGTCGGCAAGAGCTTTGCCTACCTCGCGCCGGCGATCCTCCAGGCCGCCGAGAACCGCCGGCGAGTCATCATCTCCACCTACACGATCGCCCTTCAGGAACAGCTCATCGGCAAGGACCTGCCGTTCCTGGCCCGGGCCATGCCGGTGAAGTTCTCGGCCGTCCTCGGCAAGGGACGGAGGAACTACATCTGCTTCCGGCGGCTGGCCTTCGTGCTGACGAACCGCGGGAAGATCTTCTCGTCGACCGACCAGACCCAGCAGCTCGAGCAGTTGGCCCGCTGGGCCATGGACACCGAGGAGGGCTCGCTCCAGGACATCGACTTCAAGCTCGAGCCGTCGGTCTGGGAGAAGGTTCGCAGCGAGCCGGGCCTATGCCGCGGCCCGCAGTGCGAGCACTACGGGCGGTGCCACCTCCAGGTGGCCCGACGGAAGATGCAGGCCGCCGACATCGTGGTGGTCAATCACGCCCTGTTCTTCGCGGACCTGGCGCTTCAGCAGGTCTCGACTCGCCTCTTGGGCGGGTACGAGCTGGTGGTGCTGGACGAGGCCCACACCGTCGAGCGGGTGGCGGGCGACCACTTCGGCGCCAGCGTCTCGTCGGCGTCGGTGCAGTTCATGCTACGCGAGCTGCACAACGACCGGAGCGACCGCGGCCTGCTGGCCCTGCTTGACGACAGCGGCGCGATCAAGGCGGTGAACAAGGCCTCCGCGGCGGCGGACGGGTTTTTCGGCTCGCTGGCCTCCTACACCGGTCCGGCCGTCGCCTCCAGCGGGCGGATCCGCCAGCCGGGGATCGTGCCGAACGGCCTGTCGCCGGCACTGGTCGAGCTCGCCGGGCAGCTTGCGGACCTGCGAAAGCGCATCGGGCGCGGCGAGACGGCCTTCGAGCTGCTGGCCCACGAGTCCCGCTGCGTGGAGCTGGCCGCGAAGATCGAGGAACTCATCGCGCAGACCGACGAGGACAGCGCCTACTGGATATCGACCTCCCGCTCGCGGGCACAGGCGACGGTGACCCTGGCGCGGGCGCCGATCAACGTCGGCCCGATCGTCCGGGCGCACGTGTTTGAGGCTGTGCGGTCGGTCGTCCTGACCAGCGCGACGCTGGCCACCGCGCGGGGCGGCGAGCACGGCTTCGACTACCTTCGCAGCCGCCTCGGACTGGAGGGCGGCGCCGACCTGCTGGTCAGCAGTCCGTTCGACTACCGCCGCCAGGCCCGCCTCTACGTCGAGACCCGCCTGGGCGACCCGAACGACCTGAAGGGCTTCCTGCCGGCCGCCTGCCGCGCGATCGAGCACTACGTCGCCAAGTCCGAGGGCCGGTGCTTCGTCTTGTTCACAAGCTACTCCATGCTCCAGGCGGCGGCGGAGATGCTGAAGGGCTTCTGCAAGGCCAACAGGTACCAGCTCCTCGTCCAGGGCGGGCGATACCCGCGAGGCATGATGCTCAAGCGGTTCCGCACGCGGCGGAGCGTCCTGCTGGGAACGATGAGCTTCTGGCAGGGAGTGGACGTAGGCGGCGAGGCGCTGTCCAACGTGATCATCGCCAAGCTGCCGTTCGCCGTGCCGGATGCGCCGATAGTGGAGGCCCGCATCGAGGCCATCCGCAAGGCCGGCGGCGAGCCGTTCACCGGCTATCAGCTCCCCGAGGCGATAATACTTTTCAAGCAGGGCTTCGGACGGCTGATCCGATCCCGCACGGACACGGGCTTCGTCGTCGTGCTGGACCATCGCATCGTGACGCGGCCCTACGGCCGGCAGTTCATCACCGCCCTGCCGGACATCGAGGTCGTCCGCGACGAGTTCTCCAACAGCCAGGCCGCAAAGCGCGCCGAGTGAACAGAGGCGTGTGCAGGTTTGCTGCCACAAAGTATAATCTGGAGTCCCGCCGGACCAGACTCGACTACGGCGGGACAGAGGCGCAACGATGACCCATGCGACTGCATCGGAACTGGCGATTCGCGGCGGGCCGAAGGCCGTGACGGCCGACCCGGGGGACATCTTCGCATGGCCCATCGTCACGGACGAGGATGAGCAGGCCGTCCTGGATGTGCTTCGCCGCGGGGCGATGAGCGGACTGGACGTGACGCTCGAGTTCGAGAAGCGATATGCCGCCTGGCACGGGGTCCGGCGGGCCCTGGGCTTCTGCAACGGGACGGCGGCGCTGCTGGGGGCGATGTGGGCCTGCGGCGTGGGCGTGGGCGATGAGATCATCTGCCCGTCGGTCACCTACTGGGCCAGCGCCCTGCCGGCCCTCTCGCTGGGGGCCACGGTGAACTTCGCGGACATCGATCCGGACACGCTGTGCATCGACCCGGCCGACATCGAGCACCGCATCGGCGAGCGCACCAAGGCGATCGTCGTGGTGCACCTGTACGGCCATCCATGCGATATGGACCCGATCCTGGAGACTGCCCGCAAGCACAAGGTCAAGGTCATCGAGGACGCCAGCCACGCCCACGGCGCTCTGTACAAGGGGCGCATGGTCGGCACCATCGGCGACGTTGGCTGCTTCAGCCTGATGGCCGGCAAGGCCTTCGCCACAGGCGAGGCGGGCATCCTCATCACCAACGACCGCGCGATCTGGGAGCGGGCCGTCGCCTTCGGCTTCTACGAGCGCACCGGCGCCAGCCGCTACGCCAAGGGCGACGAGGCCGCCATCACCGACCCGCAGCTCGTCCGCTTCGCCGGCCTGCCCATGGGCGGGTTCAAGCACCGCATGAACCAGACCTGCTCGGCCATGGGGCTGGTGCAGCTCAAGCACTACCCGCGCCGCATGGCCGAGATCCAGAAGGCCATGAACTACTTCTGGGACGAACTGGCCGGCGTGCCGGGAATCCGCCCGCACCGCGTGGCCGCCGGTTCCGGCAGCACGATGGGCGGGTGGTACGTCCCCGTGGGGCTGTACGATGCGGCGGCCCTGGGCGGCCTGCCGATCGGGCGATTCGTGGAGGCCGTGGTGGCCGAGGGCGCCCGCTGCGGCGGGCTCCCGAACAAGCCCCTGCACGTCCATCCGCTGTTCCACGAGGCCGACATCTACGGCCACGGCAAGCCGACCGTGCTGGCCCACGCCGCGCGGGACGTCCGCCAGGGCCCCGGCACGCTGCCGGTCTGCGAGGCCGCCCCCGAGCGCGTCTTCTCGGTGCCCTGGTTCAAGCACTGCCGCCCGGAAGTCATCGACCAGCACGTGGCCGCCTATCGCAAGGTCGCCGAGCAGGCCGGGGAGCTGCTCAAGGAGGAAGCGTAGTCCCATGAGCATCCCGCTGTTCGACGTGCAGTGCGGCTTCGGGGGCTTCCAGCCGGGCGTGCGCGAGGTCGTCTCCGCCGACGAGACGCTCGCGGAGATGGACCGCCTAGGCGTCGAACGGGCCCTGGTCCGCACCACGCCATGCGAGATGGACAAGGAGCTGGTCCTGTCGAACGCCCAGCTCTACGACGCCCGCCGCCGGCACGAGCGGCTGATTCCCTGCCCGGCCGTCGTGCCGTACTGCGGCGACGAGCTCCCCGAGGAAGAGGCCCAGGTCGCCGACGCCATCGCCCACGGCGCGGGCGCCGTGGTGCTCCGGCCGGAGGCCGATTGCTGGACGCCGGAGGAGTGGTGCTGCGGCCGGCTGCTGAGCGTGCTGGAGGCGCGGCGCGTGCCGGTGCTGTGCCTGACGAAGATGCTGCCCCTCAGCGCGGTCGGCGGGCTGGCCGGCAGCCACGCCGCGCTGCCGATCATCGTCGCCCAGACGGAGTACCGCACGTATCGCTCGCTGTGGACGCTGCTGAAGGCGTTCGACAACGTGCACCTGTCGATCGGCAGCAACCTGACGATCCACGGCTGCATCGAGGAGCTTGCCGCGGCCTTCGGGCCGGAGCGGCTGCTGTTCGGCACGGGCTGGCCGGACTCGGAGATGATGACGGCCATCACGCAATTGACCTACGCCGACATCCCCGAGGGCCACAAGCGATTGATCGGCTCGGGGAACCTAACCCGCCTGATGGAGGGGATTCGACGATGAGCGGCGAGGGTCTTCTCGAGGCCGGACGGGCCGGACGGACGCTGACCGTGCCCGACATCATCGACATGCACGGCCACCTGGGCGCCTATCAGTTCGCGATACCGCAGCGCTCGGCGGACGACCTGGTGGCCGTCATGGACCGCGTCGGCGTCCGCCGGATCGTGTGCAGCCCGATGAGCTGCATCAGCGGCCGGGTCGAGCAGGGCAACCGCGAGGCGCTGGCCGCGGCGCGGGCGCATCCGGGGCGAATCCTGGCCTACGTGACGCTCTGGCCGACGAGCGCCGAGGCCGTCGAGGCCGAGACGCGACGATACCTCGACGAGGACGGCTTCGTCGGCGTCAAGCTGCACGACGCCAACGGCTTTGCCTACGACCTGCCGGCCTACGCGCCGGCACTCCAGATCGCCAACGAACGCCGCATGCCCGTCCTGCTCCACACCTGGGGCAAGGCCGAGCAGTTCGGCCAGGTCCGCCAGTTCGCCGAGCGCTACCCCCAGGCGAGCTTCCTGCTGGGGCATTCCGGCTCGACGAACGAGGACGGGTACATACAGATCGCCCGCCAGACGCCCAACGTGTACCTGGAGCTGTGCGGGAGCGTCACGCGGCGGGGGATCGTCGAGACGCTCGTCGAGGGCGCCGGCGTGGACAAGGTCGTCTGGGGCTCCGACGCGTACTTCCTGAGCCTGACCCACCAGATCGGCAAGGTCCTCGGCGCGCGGATCTGCGAGGCCGACAAGATCAAGGTCCTATCAACCAACGCACGGGCGATTCTCGGCCGTCGGCGTTGACGCCGGGGTCGGCGGCGGGTAGATTGCCCCCACTGCCTTGGCGGCGCTCAAACGCAGAGCGCAGGCTGACGTTTCGTCGGCCGGGTCCGAATGGGCCTGTTTCAGAGCGAGTGTGGCCAGTCGCACTGGCCAGCAAGGCGGGGCGGGTTGCCCTTCACAGCCCTCGGCCGCGGAGGGCAGCCCGCGAGTCTTTTCAGTACGGGGTGACTGATGGGCTTGCTGGATTTCCTCAAGCGGCTGTTCGGCGGCGGCCAGGGCGAGCCGCAACTGCCCCCGCCGGACGTGGGGCTGGAGGTCGGCGAGCTGTCACGCCGGCTGGGCGTCGACATCCGCGTGCTGGAGGACTTCGCGCCGGCCTACCATGAGTTCTCGATTCCCAAGCGCCGCGGCGGCACGCGGGTCATCGCCGCGCCGTCGGACGCCACGAAGGACATGCACCGCCGCATCCTCCGCCGGCTGCTGGGCCGCCTCCGCGTCCACCCCGCCGCCACGGGCTTCCAGCGCGGGGCCTCCATCGTCACGCACGCCAACGCCCACGCGGGGCGGGCCGTCGTGCTGCACATGGACATCCGAGAGTTCTTCCCGTCCACCTCCGCCAAACGAGTGCACGCCTACTTCCGCCGCATCGGCTGGAACGAGCATGCGGCCAAGGTGCTGACCCGCATCTGCACGCACGAAGGCGGCCTGCCGCAGGGCGCGCCCACAAGCCCGCGACTGAGCAATCTGGTGAACTATCGCATGGACGCGCGGCTGTCGGGCCTCGCGCGGAAGCTCGCGCTGGTTCGCACCAACCCCAAGACGCTGGAGCCGATGCCCCCGTCGAAGCCGACGGCCGAGGCCTTCTACACGCGCTACGCCGACGACATGACCTTCTCGTTCGCCGAGGACGACCGAAGCGCGGTCCAGTCCGTCATCTTCCTCGCCCAGAAGATCGTCGCCGACGAGGGCTACCGCCTGCACACGAAGAAGAAGCTGCGGATCATGCGCCGCTGTGACCGGCAGACGGCCACCGGCCTGGTCGTCAACGACCGCCCCCGCCTGCCGCGCGACCTGCGCCGGCGGCTCCGCGCCGTCCGCCACCACCTCCAGACCGGCCGGCCCGCCACGCTCACCGAGGTCCAGCTCGCCGGCTGGGATTCCCTCATCCACATGATCGACACGCAGGCCCAGACACCCCAGCCGTGACGGCAGCGCCGCCCCGCGGCCCCGATCGGCCATCGTCACCGGCGCGTCGCCTCGCCAACGTCCTCAAACCAGCCGCAGCGGGCGGAGGTTGGGTTATCTTCCCAGCTCGTCGGCGTGTTCAAGTATCTGGTCCAGGCGCTTGAAGGTATCCCCGGTCGCGCCGTTGAGCGTGAGGCGGTCGCTGACGTTGTCCACCCTCTTGGTCGAGCCGTCCACCAGCCCCAGCGAGAGGTCCTTGCCGCCGTGGTTCGATTTGGTCGGCAGGCCCGTCCACTCCATCGTGCACTGCATGTCCACGATGAGGGCCTTGATCGGCTGGCCGGCCGTGTTCGTGCCCAGGCCCTCGATCTTCCGACGCGGCGGGTCTGCCGACTGGCCGTCGAGCTGGCGGTACAGGTACGAGCCCCAGGCGTTCTCGCCCGACCGCGTGCGAAGCTTCTCGTATTCGTCCTCCATGTCCGCGTCGTCGTCGTTGGGGCAGAACAGCATCCCCCACGGCATGTACCCGCCCTCGGTCAGCTCGGCGAGCGAGCTGTACTCCTGGTTGAGCCCCAGCCATATCTGGAAGCTGGCCAGCGTGTTGATCGCCGGCAGCGTCCCCTGGCCGGGGTACTTCAGCGGGTTGTCGGAGCCGCAGATGAGCTGCCCGGCGTGGTCGGTGGCGTACATGTGGACGCCCGTGAGCTGGCCCCTCACTTGCGAGAGGCACTTGACGTTCCGCGCCAGCCACTTGGCCTTCGCCAGCGACGGAGTCAGAATCGAAATCAGCGTCATGATGATCGATATGACGACGAGGAGCTCGATCAACGTGAACGCTGGGCGGTTCTGCTGCCTGGGCGCGGGAAGTCTGCGACGCATTCGCGACGACGACGCGCTGCCGGTCCTGCTTCGGGGTAAATCGGTGAGCACAAATCTACGCCTCGCACTCATCGGCGTTCTCCTCCCCACACATACTATTGTAGCCTCCCAGAGCCGAAAAACAAGGCCCGTCGCATGGGCAGGGAGCTACTCCACTGCCCCGGCGCAGACGTAGGCGTTAGGATGGAGCCGGAGGCAGTTGCGCCAGGAGAACGGCCGGAACGCCCAGGCGTCCGTGATGGGCTGAGTGCTCACGACCAGCACCGAGCGCCCTCGGACCAGGTACGCAGTGCGCCGTTGGCCCTCATCCGTCTTGATCGTGACCTCCCCGCCGCCGGCCCGCCTCATCTCGTCAGAAACACTGCCGGGCCAGTTGGGCCTTCCCTCCAGGCGCGACACGACGGCCGGGATGTCAACCGTGGCCTTCGCCCGAAGGTAGAAACCGCATGCATACGCGAGCGTGGGTGTGAAAACGTACGGATTCAGGTAGAGCACGAAAAACAGGGCGACACCGCCCCCCTTCCTCCAGAACGGATCGCCCCAGCGCCGCGTCCGCAGGGCCAACACGACCAGGAAGACGAGGGCAAACGGAAAGAGGACCAGCGCGAAGAGGAACCACATCTCAAACAGCGGCACGCCCAGCAGGCCCCAGATGAACATCTCGGCCTTGAACACCAGCAGCGCCCCCAGCAGCATGAGAAGGTGTTTCCTCCGCAGCCTGAACCTCTTGGGCCGTCGTTGAACGTCGGGCCATGTGGCCTCCGGCTGCGTCATATCTCTCCCCTGACATGCACGGCGCTCTGCCGGCCATTCATCCTATCACATGTGCCGGGCGCGCCGCAGCGCCCTGCCCCGAAGGCCCCAACGGGGTGCCTGCGGCAGGGACAAGGTCATAGCCGGGGGTGAAACCCCCGGTAGACGAGCCGAGACCGATCAAGCCCCGACGGGGCGAGAGGACGCCGGGCGCCGAACGTGAGCTTCTTTCGCCCCTCCGGGGCTCTGATCGAATTGGGGCACCCTCACCGGGGGCTGACGCCCCCGGCTATCCTCTGCCCGGCCCTTCGGGCTGTTTCTTCGCGCGCATTGGCACATGCCCTAAGGTGTTGCCGACCCATCGGCCTGAGCATTGTCCGCGGACGAGATTCGAGCAATAATGCTCAGGGCGCAGAGTGCTGTGTGCCAGACTGTGTAGCGGGATTGAATCGGTTGCAGTTGATTCAACGGGCGCCTATTCACAGGCCAACGCGAGTGCATCGTTGGTGGATGTGGCCGCGCACGGAACCCACTACTTCCCGCTACGGAATGCGGAGAGAAAGCATGCCAAGGCGATCGAATCCCTTCCAGGCACTGGTCCATCGCATTGAGACTGCTCTTCATGGAACGAAGGCTCGTGTTGAAGAGTCCGCGATGATTCGCGACTTCGCGGCCCAGAAGGAGATCGAGGTCGACGTCTTGATCAGTTTCCAGTTGGGTGGTCGAGAGTATCGCACTGTCGTCGAATCCCGGAATGAGGCACGGGCCCAGGGCCCGGCGTGGATTCGCGAGCTTGCGACAAAGAGGGACGATTGCAGAGTTGACCGGATCTCGGCTGCCTCTTCAAGTGGGTTCACATCGGGAGCTCGCCCAGTGGCGCGCAAGCACAATGTCGGCATGATCGATGTGGCTAAGGCTTCCCCGGATGCGATCATAGAGTCGGTGATTCCCGTTCCACACGTTATGTTCGCGGTCGCCGGATGCTCTATTGCGAATTCCTGCGGAATCTACCCCCCCCCACCGTTCGACATTCCAAGGGAGGGATTAACCCCCGCCAACATCCGGATCGAGCTGCCAACGGGCAAGACGCTTGCCCTCAAGGAGGCGACATGGCAGGCCCGCGAAGCCGTACGCTCCCATTTCATGGCCAGCTTGGTTCCATCCGAGCCGATAGCGGCCTTGCCGAAGGAGCGAGAAGGGGAATCACCCATTGATCTCGCGCTGGTCTTCGGCGAAGGAACACGGCTCGTCCTCCCCGGCGGGCAGGCTTGGCAGATCAACAAGGTGACTCTTGATGCCTGCATGAAGTATTCCATGAAGTACCTCAACGGCAGGGAGGCGTTTCTGTATGGTCAACGTCCAGTTGAAGAGGCCAGTGGCGAAGTCCTGGACCGAGAGGTAAGGGTCACGTTCGCCAAGGGGTCGAATGTGCCGGCAGTCCATATGCGCGATGCGAAGGTGGGCCCTCCCTCCACACCGTCGGCAGCCGAATTCCAGGTTTACTACAAGCGGTCAGAGTCGGACGAGGAGTGGATCGTCTGCCCCGTTTCGGGTACAGCGGCGTCCTGAACCAAAGAAGCCTCACCCAGTAGGTTGGGCAAGGTCTATCGAACCCCGATGGGGCGCGAGAACGCCGGGCGCCGAACGTGAGCTTCCTTCGCCCCTGCGGGGCTCTGATCGAATTGGGGCACCCTCACCGGGGGCTGACGCCCCCGGCTATCCTCTGCCCGGCCCTCCGGGCCTGCTCCTGTCCCGCCAGCGCTCTGCCCCTGGCCACCGCGCGTTGGGGTGTCTGTCACAGCTCGCCTCTGAGCTTGCGGAGAAAGTCCAGTGCCTGGATGGGCGTCATATTATCCAGGTCGGCGTGTTTGATTTCGTTTGCGGCGCGGCTGGCGGGGTCGGCGAAGAGCTGCATCTGCGCGGCCGCCGCGCGGGCGCGCTCGGCCAGGTCGGGCATGTTCAGGTGCTCGGCGATATGGGCCTGCATCTGCGGCAGTATCTCGCGTGCCCGCTGGACGACGTCCTTTGGCACGCCGGCCAGCCGGGCCACGTGCACCCCGTATGAGCGATCGGTGCCGCCCTCGGTGATCTTGTGCAGGAAGATCACCTCGTCGGCCCACTCGCGGACGGCCACGTTGAGGTTCTTCGCCCCGTCCAGCACGCCCTCCAGCTCGGTCAGCTCGTGGTAGTGCGTCGCGAAGAGCGTCCGGCAGCGGATCTTCAGGGCGATGTGCTCGCAGACGGCCCACGCCAGTGCCAGCCCGTCGCAGGTGCTGGTGCCGCGCCCGACCTCGTCGAGTATCACCAGCGAGCGGGCCGTGGCGTTGTTGAGGATGTTGGCCGTCTCGACCATCTCGAGCATGAAGGTGCTCAGCCCGCGTGCAAGCTCGTCGGCCGCCCCCACGCGGGTGAAGATGCGGTCGGCCAGCCCGATCGTCGCCTCGTCGGCGGGGATGAAGCTGCCGATCTGGGCCAGCAGCACCAGCAGTGCGGTCTGGCGGATGTAGGTGCTCTTGCCGGACATGTTCGGGCCGGTGATGACCAGCAGGCGGTCATCGGCGGCGAGCATGTGCACGTCGTTGGGGACGAACTGCTCGCGTAGCTGCTCGGCGAGGACGGGGTGGCGCCCGCCGACGATGTGCAGTACGTTGTCCTGCGTGATGGCCGGCCGGCGGTAGCCGCGCTCGACGGCGAGCTGCGCCAGGGCGGCCAGCACGTCCAGCGTCGCCAGCGCCTCGGCCGCCGCCTGGAGGGCTGCGATATGCCCGGCCAGTTCCACGCGGACCCGCTCGAAGAGCTCGGCCTCCAGGGCCTTGGCCCGCTCGCCGGCCGTCAGCACCTCGGTCTCGTAGCGTTTCAGGTCGTCGGTGATGTACCGCTCGGCGTTCTTGAGTGTCTGCTTGCGGACGTAGTCGGCCGGCGCCTTCTCGGCGTGGGCGTTAGTGATCTCGATGTAGTAGCCGAAGACCTTGTTGTATCCGACCTTGAGGTTGGGCACGCCGGTGCGGCGGGCCTGGGCGGCCTGGTAGTCGGCCAGCCAGCTCGCCCCGTCGGCGCCGACGCGGCGGAGGCGGTCCAGCTCGTCGTCGAAGCGGGCCGCGATGACGCCGCCCTCGCGGAGCGTGTTGGGGCTGTCGGGGTCGATCGCGCGGGCTATGAGGTCGGCGGGCTCGTCCAGGCCCAGCAGCTTCGGCCGGAGCTGCACGATCAGGTCGGCCGGGCAGTCGGCGATCCGCTCGGCCAGCCCCGGCAGCAGCCCGAGCGTGTTGCCGAGGGCCAGCAGCTCGCGCGGGCGGACGCGGCCCATCACGACGGCCGACGCGATGCGGTCCACCTGCGTCACGTCCTGGAGGATCTGCCGAACGGCCGCCAGACGCTGGCGGTCGGCGGCCAGGTCCTCCACGGCGTCCTGCCGGGCCGTGATCGCGCTGTAGCCGGTCAGCGGGAAGGTCAGCCACCGCTCAAGCAGCCGCGCGCCCATGCCGGTGCACGTCCGGTCTATGCAGGCCAGCAGCGACCCCGACCGCTGGTGCGTGAGCATCGTCCGGTGCACCTCCAGGCATCGCAGCGTGTTGCCGTCGATGGCCATGTGGTCGGCGCGGTCGAAGCGGCGCAGGCTGCGGATGTGCGCCAGGGCGGTCTTCTGCGTCTCGTTAAGGTACTCGATGATCGCGCCGGCGGCCGACACCGACGCGTCCCAGCCGGCGATGCCGAACCCCTCCAGCGTCGCGGTGCCGAAGTGCGCCTTGAGCGCCTCGGTGGCTGCCCCGGCGTCAAAGGCCCAGGGCGGCCGGCTCGTGGCGGCCGCGCTGCACGTCTGCCGAAGCGCCTCGCGAAACGCCGGCGTGTCCTCGGCTGATCCCTCCGGAAAGATCACCTCGGCCGGGCCGATTCGGACCAGCTCGTCGACCATGTGGTCCGCCGGGGCCGTCATCGCCCAGAAGGCCCCGCTGGACAGCTCCAGCCACGCAATGCCGACGGTCTTGGTACCGCGGGCCTCTGGCCCGCGGTCGGGCACGGGCGAGACGCCCGTGCTACTGAACACCGCCGCCAGGTAGTTGCTCTGGCGCTGCTCCAGCAGGTCCTGCTCGGTCAGCGTGCCGGGCGTGACCAGCCTCACCACGTCGCGCTTCACAACGCCCTTGGCGAGCTTGGGGTCCTCGACCTGCTCGCAGATGGCGACGCGGTGGCCGGCCCTGATGAGGCGCGCGAGGTAGCTGTCCAGCGCGTGGTAGGGAACGCCCGCCAGCGGGACGGCCGTCGGGCCCTTCGAGCGGCTGGTAAGGGCCAGGCCCAGCACCTTGCTGGCGGTCTTGGCGTCCTCGTAGAACATCTCGTAGAAGTCGCCCATGCGGAACAGCAGGATGTAGCCGGGGTACTGGTCCTTGAAGGACCGGTACTGCCGCATAGCGGGTGTGTCGAGTTGTGAGGGGCTTTCGCTGCTCACGGGCCGGGGCACGATGATAGGCCACGGCCGCGCGCCGAACAAGACTGCCCAGGCGACCCGACCTCGAGACTGTCGGGGACCCGGCGCTAGGCGGCCTGGGTTTGCTGGTCGGCCAGGCTGGCCTGCTTGCGGATGATCCTTACCAAGCGGGCGAACAGGACGGGCGCCGGCCAGGTCTGGGGATCGGTTCGGTTGCTGCCGTCGCGGGCCCACATCAGGGCCAGCGGCAGGGCGATGACCTGAGGCCAACTCGGCTCGAACTCTCTGCCTAGCTGTGACAGGGCGCTGGCCACGGGGTATGGAAGGCGGACGACGTCGACGCCGCTCAGGTCGGCGCCCGCCGGTTGGGCCT
>Ga0307380_10000816_pt1 | contig 46842 bp, 67 predicted proteins | sample UN3MG_FD_202239 | JGI IMG/M metagenome (GOLD analysis project Ga0307380, IMG submission 202239) | Soil microbial communities from Risofladan, Vaasa, Finland - UN-3 | ecosystem: Environmental > Terrestrial > Soil > Coastal area > Acid sulfate soil | place: Finland: Risofladan, Vaasa | collected... | reverse complement strand
TCTTTTACCTGATGCTGTCTTACCTGATTTAGCTTTACGTTCTTTCATTCTCTTATATTTTTTAAATTTAGCAGTTCTACGAAAACGTCTTGCTTTCATTTTAAGTTTAGCTTTCTTTTTTCGATATTCTCTTTTGCGTTTACGTTTTTCTTTTGGATCAATTTTAACTCTCTTTGCCGCCATTCCTTCATCAACGTCTTCTGGAGAAATCTCTTCTATGATCTCAATAACTTCTAATTGTTTGTCTTCTGAAAGATCTTCTAAACTAGTAATGAAGTTAAACATTTTTTCCATTACACTTGAATCATCAAAAAAGTCATCCTCTGGTTCATATATATCTTCATCTTCTTCGTTTAGATAGTTTCCTATCTTATCCTGTATATTCATTTGTTCTCCTTTAAAACCATACTTTTACTTTAAATATGTTTTTATTTTCATCATCTTCCGCTTTGATATTCATATAAGAAGATTGCAATGCTTTAGTAAACTTTCTATAGTTATCCATGTCTTTAAAATTCCATGTGGCCCAAGGTTTTCCCTTTTCACTTTCGGCTTTTTTAGTATCTAAAGATCCATTGAATTTTTTAGCTAATTGATTTACTTTTTCCCATGAAAGCTTACCTTCACCTAAATACTTTTCAACTAGATTCATAATTACCTCTTAATCAGTTTCTTTTTTAGCTTTCCATCCACGATCAACTTCATCATAGAATTTTTTTCTATCTTTTTCTGGAATTTTATCTGGCTCATCTACTCCGTATTTCTTCAACATCTTTTTGAAGTACTCTTTATATGCGCTACTCTTTTCGTCTTCCTCTGTAACGTATAAAAATTTAAGTTCCTTGCCCATTTTATTTTTTTGATATTTTTCTTCCATTTGTCCAAGAAAATTATCTATTTTGTCTAGTACTATATTGCCCATGATTCCTCCTATACGTGATATCTTGTCATTCCTTTACCCATTGGTGTTCTTTCTGGTTGTCTCTTTTTACGTTTTTCTCTCTTGTCACCTTCCGCTGATCTTTCTAGCCTTTCCAGACTTGATTTCTTTTTATGCTTACCTCCCATACGATAATGCTTTCTTTCGTATGACTTTTTAATAACATCAGTCTTTCCAGCCATTTTTTTTTCTTCTATAAAAATATTTATCTTATCTATTATATCCATTTTTACCAACCACTTGAAAAATATTTACTAACTATCTTTCTACCTTCTTTTTGCCTTATTACTCCATCCATAAATTTTTTGCGTTCTGATTTTACCATTTTAGATACTTGCCCTACTGGATTACCAGTTTCTTTTGCAATATGTAAAATCATTTCAGCGTCCGTAGAATTTTCATCATTTGACATTTGATCCATCATAAAGTCTAAAGCTTTATGTGTTTTTTTAACTTCATCTAATGCTTCTCTGATATTATGATTTTTTATTCCTTTTTTCTTTTCGAAAGTTAATGCTTCTTTAACTCCTTTTGGTGGTAGTCCTCCTTCTGGTGGTGGTATGGCTCCTTCTTCTGGTGGTGGTGGAGTGTCATCTTCTGGATCTCTATGTCTTGCATTGACATCTCTTACTCTACTCAATGGTTTTTCTTTTGGTAAACTCATTCCTTTTCTATCTACGGCATTGACAATAGCTCTAAGAGCGGCTATAAACTCACTATATTCCTTGCTCATATCACCTAGTAATGCAAATGCTTTCTTTACAAAAATAGGATTGTCTTTTACTGCATTGATTTTATCTTCTAATTTTTGAATGAATTCCTCAATTCTATCATCTAAAGCATGAAGCTCTGGAAGCATTTTCGGTTTTTCTTTTTTCTTATTTTTCTCTGCTTCATTTAATGCATCTTTTAATTTATCACTCATAACTTCTCCTTTAAGCATACCAGCTTTGATATTTTGGTTTTCCATCCCATAAAGAAGTCCAACCATATTTAGAGGGAAGATATGGTTCTCCACTATGCATACCAAGTCTTTTAGTGACCGCTGGCCCTTTGAATTTACCCTTGACAGGAGTTGACTCACCGCTCATAAATCCAGTTTCTTTAATTTTCCCTTCAATTGGTCTTATCTTTACCGATTTACCACTTCCAGTTAACGCTACTACCTGATACCAATCTATATTAGTTTGATCATATCCCCATGAGTTATAGAAAATGTCTCCAACTTTTACAGGTGACTCTTCTTCTTTTTTTAGAGTCTTTCCCATTTTGCTTTCTTTACCACCACCTCTTGTTGTAGTAAAGCCAGTAAAATTCTTACCAACTTTACCTCTTTTTTTCAAAAGGTCTATATCAGCTTGTGTTAACTCTATTAAGTATTTATCTACTAAATCACTCATATTAATCCCCCATCAATAAGTTTTTCTATTTCTTCTCTTATATTTTTATCTAATAAATTTAAAATCCCTTCCTTATTGTCAGTCTTCTTAATCAATTCAATTACTTCTTTGATGTCAGAAGACATATATAGGGATTGTTCTATGCGTTCCTTCTTGAATTGAATATCCAAGTAGTTATCTATTCTACTGATTAGTTCTTCCATATCACTAATATTTATATTTTTTTATATATATTTTTCCATTTCAATTATATATTTTTTTATAAATAACTATTAGAATACAATTATCTTAAATAAGTGGAGAGCATTTTTTTATGACTGATGATCTAACTAAAAATGATTTAAAGATTTATATGCAGAGTTATGAGAACATGATTCTAATGCATAAGACAGTTTTAGACCAACAAAGCATTATGACTCAATTGCTTTCGGATGTTGTAAAAAATCAAAATAAAATATCTGATAAACAAATGTCTACATGTACAGCAATTCAAGGAATAACTACAAAGTTGGATGATTGTTCGTCTAAACTTACAAATGCTGTATCTAAAATAGATACTGCAACTGATAAACTTAAAGAGGATTTGACTAATCATGATAAAGAATCATTAAAAGAACATAATAAAATAAAAACTAGATTATATATTGCATATGGTTTGTCTGGAACTATAATAATAGGGTTAATCGGGTTGATATGGAAATTTGCAGATATATTCTTTCATTTAGGAGGTAAATAATATGTCAATTGAAATACCAGACACAGATAATTTTGAAAATGATTTACCAGAAGCAGATAGATTAAGAAAAGCTATTTGGGATATGATGAATTTTGCTAATATGTACGTATTGGTATTAGACGAAAAAATGAATATAAAATTCGCCAATTATAGTTTATATAAAGCTTTGGGTTTTACTAAACATAATTCTATTTTAGGAAAATGTTGGTTGGATTTTATAAGAAGAGAAGATAACAATACTATAACTTCTATTCATAGTGCTATATCAATGGATACAGATGATGCTAAAAGATTTACTGAATACACCAATGATATAGTAACTCTTAATGGTGATTTTATTTCCGTAAAATGGTTTAATGCTCATATTAATCATACATATAATTGGGCTTTCAGTATAGGAATTCAAACAGAAAGGCCAGTTATGATTACAGCAGAATCAGTTAGGAATTATTATAAACAAGTAATAGAAAACGATAGAACTATGATTTTATCATTAAGAAATTCAATTATTAATACTAGTAAAATTATTGATTCATGTGATCCTGATTTTAAAAAGGAGTAATAATGAAAACTGTATATTTGTTAAGAACACGTACTAGTGATCAGGGAACTGAGGGAATGTTAATAACAGATGGTTTTATGTGTAAGACATTAGAACTACCTTGGAGGGAGAATAGACAAAGTATTTCATGTATTCCATCTGGAGAATACAATGTAGTCATTCGTCAATCTCCGAAGTATGGATCTGTATATTGGGTAACAAAAGTTCCGAATAGAAGTTATATCCTTATTCATGCTGGTAATTGGGCTGGTGATACAAAGAAGGGATTCAATAGTCACACAAATGGATGTATACTCATGGGATCTAAATTTGGATTTTTAAATAATCAAAGAGCAGTATTAAATTCCAGAATAATAGTAAGAAAATTTAGAAATACAATGGTAGATAAACCATTTAAATTGCATGTAATTGGTGGTGAAAGTTCATGGGAATAATATATAAAGCAACAAACAAAATAAATGAAAAAAAATATATAGGACAAAGTAAATATACTTTAAAAACTAGAAGAAAACGGCATGAACAAGAAGCATCAAGAAAAAATTGGAAAAGATTATTTCACAATGCTTTAAGAAAACATGGATTCGAAAATTTTAATTGGAAAGTAATAGAAGAAGTTCCAAATAAAAAGTTATGTGAAAGGGAAATATATTATATAGATAAGTTTGATACTTTCAATAATGGATATAATATGACAGAAGGGGGAGAAATAAGCCCAATGTTATATCCTGATATAGCTAAGAAAATGGCTAATACTAAAAAAGGTATACCTAGTTCTCTTCTAGGAAAAGAAAGAATTGATATGATAGGATATTTAAATCCTGCTAAAAAATTAGAAGCAAGAAAAAAAATATCTGAATCAAAAAAAGGAAAAAGAAACCCAAATTATGGTAAAAAATTATTTTTTTCAGAAGAAAGAAATAATAAAATAAGCCAAAAACTAAAAGGAAGAAAATTTTCCAAAGAACATAAAAGAAAAATAAGTGAAAATTCTAAGAAGAGAATTAGAATTAGAGATAAAAAAGGAAGATTTTTGTAGAAGTAAAAGAAGGAGGAAATTGTTATGATTATAGAATCAATTTTAGGAATGGCAACTGGTTTGATTGGAAATATAGTTGGTGGTATTTTTAAATTCAAAACAGCGAAACTACAGCAAGAAATACAAACAGCATCACACCTTCATGAAGTTGCTATGGTTAAAGCAGAATCGGATGCCATGATCGCAGAAGCAAAGGCGAATATAGCTATAACTAGAGCGCAAGTTGAGGGAGCAATTGATTTAGAGGATGCCAAAGCCTTTATTCAAGCTCAAAAAGAAGGAAATAAAGCTCTTTTTGATAATAAATGGATTGATAAATTATTTACAGTTACAGGTAAATGGCAAATTATAACTCTTCCATTAGCATCTTTAATAGCTACTTTATTTGGTTTTACTGATTTTCTTAGAGGTATTATAAGACCCATGTTGACTATATATTTATGTGGTGTAACTACATGGATTACTATATTAGCATGGAAGATAATGCAAACTCATGGAATTAGTTTAACTGCAACTCAAGCAATTAGTATTTTTAACGATACAACAGGAGTTGTTACTTATTTAACAATTTCCGCTGTGACATTTTGGTTTGGGGATCGTTCAATGAATAAATTTTTGACTCAATTGAAAGGAGCAGATAGAACTAAAATAGATGATGAGATTAATATATAGGAGATTGAAAACAACCAATGGCTGATAAAGCCGCACAAAAGGAATTAAAGGTTTGAGATTTAAAGAATACCTAGATGAATATGAAGACCTAGACATTATAGATGGAGATATTGACGAAAAAACCATTGATGATTGGGGAAAGGTAGGTAAAAAGTTTGAAACCAAAATGGTTAGAGCGTTACATGCCGTTGGTCTTGATTTTGAGGAAAACAGATATGCTGGTAGTGGTTGGGATATTAAACCTAAAGGTAGTGGATGGAACAGTAAGTTATCTGGAAAGGAAGTAAATATCAAACAAGCCAAGACTAAATGGATGTTTGGTAGTTCCGAACTTTATAAAATGTTACCTTGGGATGGGTTTAAAGGAAAATTTGATACAGAGAAAGCCGCAATGAAAGTAAAACAATTCTTAAAGAAGAAAGGACTAGATAAGATTGTTTATTTAAAACCAAATTCACCAGATATTCAATCAAAAATTAGAGATATTGCAGATGATATTTCAGTTATAAATAAAGATGATAAGAAAAAAGAAGCAAAAGAAATATTATCTAAGAAGAATTTTTATATTGAAAAATTAGGTGGGTCATGGAGCGTTAGAGTTTTGACTAGAGATGAAGATGGTGGTGGAGGAAGAGTAAGTTCTATAGCTATAGATTCTGGAGGTAAGGTTTTTATGAGAAGTGAAAAACCACGTACTCTAGGAGGTACTATGATGGTAACTTTTAGAACACCTACTCATATTCCAGGAACAGGAACACAAGGGAGTATAATATGAAATTAGAAAAATTTTTAAATGAAGATGCTGTATCTAAAGCGTTAAATCTTGACGAACCAGAAGTAGGTGGAGAATATGCTCCAGAAAAAGTAAAACGCTATTTAGAAATAATAAACAAAGCTCTGGAAGTAATGAAGAGTAAAAAAGAGAATGATGCTAATGACGCTACTGTAGAGGATCTACGAGATAAGAAAGAAAAATGGAGTAATATAGATAAAGCAACTAAACCAGCTAAAACAAAAACAGACATTCCACCCGAACAAAAGCAGGACGATGATCCAGATGTAGCTAATCCTCCACCAGAAAAAGAACCTCCACCAGAAAAAGAAGAAGATCCTGAAAAAGAAGAAGAACCACCACCAGAGGATGAAGAAGATCCTGATGCAGAAAAAAATGGAAAGAAGAAAAAGAAAAATCCATTTAAAAAAGAGGACATAGAATTGATGACTCCATTTGAAAAACGATTGAGAGGTATATATGAATGAATTATTAGAGAAGATAGATAACAAATTAAATGAAGAGAAGCTAGTAGATGCTATCTATAAAGCTTTAAGTAAAGTGAAAGAGTTTAAAAATCTGTCAATGGATAGACAAGGAGAAATTTCTATAAAAGTTAAAAAATTAATTGGGGGTTAATTAATGTATGAATATAGCTGTAAGAAATGTGAAAAGAAATATGAACATTTTTTAAAGTTACATCATCCATGTTCTTGTGGAGGAGAATTAAGATATCTTTATAATCCTTGTAAGGGAATTGAAAAGTTAGAAGATAGAGTTACTTTTAATAGTCACATACCGTTATCTAAAAAGTTTGTACCAATTAGATCATTTGGTGGATATGGTAAAATTTTATACTATAGAAGAAAAAATAAATTAACTGCATTGAAAGATGAATTGAAAAAGAAATTATGAAATTTAAAAATTATTTAACTATAGAACAAATGATCTATGAAGCATGTAATAGATTTTATCAGGGAAAACCATTAGAGAAAGGTGGAACTTCAATTGCTGGAAATGTTGCTCCTCCAGTTCGTGAGTTATTCAAGAAGGGATTAATAAAATCTGGAGATACCGTTTTAGATTATGGTGCTGGTAAGTATGGACGTAATGCGGATTGGTTACGTGAACAAGGTTGTAGAGTATATGCCTATGATCCTTTTCATGGTGGTCAAGATGGTTGGGAAGGAGTAAGTAATAAAAAACCTATCATGAATTTCTATCAGAAGAGTTTTACAGCCTATGTTTTAAACGTAGTACCAGAGTATGTAGAAACTGCTATAATTCAAGAAGTAAATCGTTATACATTGGCTAGTGGTAAACAATTCCATATAACTAGAAATAAAGATGTATTCGATTCAGCAAAGAAAGCGTTAATGTCTCAAAACAAAGTAATAGGTAAATTCTTTATTGAACAATTTGCGGAAGGTGATGAAGATATTAGTAATTATGAAAATAAAAGTCTATCAGATGAACGTATAGAAGATTTTTGTTGCTTTGGGTATCAATCCACAAGAGGATTTCAAAGGATTCCATTTCTAGAAGATAAAGGATTCAAGATAGTTCGTTCAACTAGTGGATATAAAATTTATCAGAAATAATTGAAAAAGAGTTAAAAAAATATAAATAGTATTGAGGAAGCATGGAAGTGTGGTAGAGAAGAAGCCCCTTCCATGAGAAGAGGAGCAGGGGGGGAGTGAAAGACGAAGCACTCCCCTCCATACTCTTATAAAAATTAGGAGGAAGAGATATGAAAGAAGCAGTATTTAATGCATTAACTACATTATCGACATTAAGCCAAATTGCATCAGCATCGGCAGGAACGAATTTTTTCTTTGGAGCAGAGGAAGCAAAACAAGCTAACAATACCGCTCTAAGACATAGAATAACTTATCATCAGGCAATTGCAGGAGATGGATCACTAGCAGGACAAGGTTCATTGAATTATAGAATGGTTTTTGACATTCTTGAATCAGATGATACTGGAGATGAAACGAAAACAACTACAAGACCTGGAGTGACTAGAGTTGCGGCTAGAGATGATGATGATAGATTGAGATATAGAGAGTCAGCTTATTCCTAAAATCCACCGACAAGGGATTTCACCAAGGGGAGTGTTGTTATCACTCCCCTATTTCCTCTTCCTCTAATAGTTTTATATCATCATTATCCAATATTATTTTTTTAAACTTTGAACCCTTTCTATAATAACATTGAACCTTGCCTTTATTTTTTCCTTTTTTGAATTCATATGGATTAAAAACTATTCTATGACCTACTGTATGACCACTAGAATTGATATAAGCTGAACCATATGGTATCATAGTTTCAGTTTCTTCTTCTTCTTTATTTATATTCCCAAATATATCCATTTTCGTATATTCTAACCTTTGCTCCATCTTTAATTCTATACATAAGCACATATTCAGATGGAAATTTAAGTGCTACGTAATATCCTTTATCTTCATATTTTTTTATATCTTCTTCCATTTATTCAACCCTTTCCCTATAGATTATCCTCATTTAGTCTGTTTTTACACCAAGAATGTAATCAGCGGCTTTCTGAGCTTTCTGAGCGGCTTCTACTACTATCTTCACGTTATCTTTAAAAGCTTTACTCCAATGTTTGAGATAAGCGGCAGAGTTATCAATTACTTTGTTTTCGATTCCTGCCATTCCACAAAGCATAGCGGCAGTCATTTCAGCTACAAGCTCTTCTTTGCTGTAAGAATTATCTTCTTCTTTGTCTCTATCCAATCGTCCTATGTGAGCAGTAGAATGAGCTAATTCATGAAACAAGCTTGCATAATATTCTTCTTCTGAGTCAAAGGATTCTTTTTTCGGCAGGGTAACAATGTCTTTATCTCTACGATAAGAAGCATTAGAACCAGTTTTGATAGTCGGACAATGCGGCATGTTCGCAACAATCTCTTCACATGCGTCAATAGGATTAAATTCAATCTGATTAATATCATTCTCAACTTTGCTCAAGTCAAGATCCTCACATTGTTCAGTATTGAAAACATTGTAGTAACGGAGAATGTAGCGTTTCTGCATTTCATTTTCTCCGTTAACTTCAACTTCCTTATCGTAAATTTTCCAGAAAACAACCAGTCTGGATTTTTCACCCTTGATAACTTTGCCACCTAATTTTTTGCATTGATTAAAGGTCAACCAATACGGAGAATCATAATCGGCAAAAGCCAGCAAGAAAACATTGATTCCCCTGTAACCTTTTTTTGAAACAAGGTTATGTGGCATACGCACGTTATACAAGGACTTCCAAGGTTTATGCCAAGGAACCACACCATTTTCAAGGCTTTCCAGAACCTTCTGAGTTACGATTTCATAGACTTTGTTGCTCATGATTTTTTCCTTTCGGCTTTCGCCTTTTGTTAAGTCGGTTAAAAATCCTTTTTCATTCTTATAACTAATTATATCTTATATAATAAACTATGTCAAGCAAAATCGCACATTTTTATATATAATAAATTCAGATACTTATATATGACCCACTTTAAGGTAGAGACTTTCTAAAAGAAAACCTTGAGTTTTGAATCGTCATTATCTATTATATGTTCCTTACCCAAAGGTTCTAAAAGTGTTCGAATTTTGTTAATAAAAAATTTATCAATCATGGTTTCATGATCATATTGTAAAACTTCATCGAATTCTGTAGGCCATTCTTGAAATGTAATTATATCAACTTCAAAAGGATTTTTCTTAACATAGATAACCTTTGCTTTTAGACCTTCATAAATATCCTCATATTTATCTTTGATATCAAGATGTCTTAAAAGATTACGGTAATTATGAACTCCTCTGACATGCCAAGGAGTACCCTTTATAGGAGTACCACTAGATAGATATTTACGGATATTATTTATTCCAACATTTGCGGCTAATTCCGCTGGAGTCATTTCTCTTAACTCCTTTCTATACTTTCTAATTTGAGTAGATATATTTAAATCTGATTCCTGCTTTACAATCATTTCCATGACTTTTTTCAAACGTGGTCTAACTGCTTCCGAACTATCAGATCTAACTATCTCCAATCCTGTAGTCTTTAACTCATCTTTTGGTACACCTTCTTTGTTTACAAGATGATAGGAATATTTTTTCTTCTTTACGAATAAAGCGGATTTAGCAATGATCTCTTGTTTGAATCCAATCTTGAAATCATGCACCTGAGAATTATAATCACCTAGTTGAACTTCATGAAAAATTCTATTATCAATATACTTTTCCATTTGAGTAGATATTTTTATGATCCATTGTATTTTATCTTCATCTAGAAGTTTATCCCATACATCTCCGTATCCTTGATTGTTTATCCATTCACCAACTCCTACAAATAATGAATCAGTATCAATGTACTTAACATAATCTCTTTCTTCTACATCTGGATTATTATGTACATCACCGTTTGACATTTCTTTAAGAAGATCTATTAATTCTGGAGTGGGATTATTCAGAAGATTATTACAAAATATTTCTCCCTGTTTTATAGTATGTCTACCTCCAGCGGTAATAGCAGAAGCAATATGGACGTTGAAATATCTAGAGTATGGTACGCTAATAATTCCAAAGAAAGCGTTCATCATAATCTTTAAAGCTAACTGTAATGAATCAAGTTCTCTTTCTCTTTCTTTACATTCTTTTTGTTTCAGTCCTTCACATGCGTTAGCTTTATGACCATACTCATCTCTTTTATCTTTTACTTCTTTTCGTTTAAAGAAAACATTTTTCTCAACCTTTGCTACTACTCCTTCTTTTGTAGTTGAGAATATAGATCCATTAGGTGCAATTGCTAATAGACCTCTATCAAGAGCCATATTAAAGTTAGCTAGTTTTTCTCCTTCAACTTTTACAACTCTCCATTTTCCTTTATCTTCTTTAACCATCTTAAATTCAGGGAATCTTCTTCTGGATACACTTTTTATTACTTGATATTCAGGCATACCAGAAATTTTACCTATAAATGTTTCAAGAGACATATTTAAAGCTATAATATGAGAAGGATAACTACTTGTGATATCGACATCCACAACCCATTCCCATAATCCAACTTGTGGATCTTTAACATGAGCGGCTTTGAAATGTTCTTGATCTCCTCCGTAAAAATGAGGAGCGCATAAATCATTTCTTCTGTAGTAAGTCAACATTAACCCTTCGATCAATTGTGTTTGAGCATTGTAATACTTCATAGGACACTTACAGAGAAGACTTAATGCTTGAATCATTCTAATGTATCCTAATTTGTTTTCAAGGTCATGAACACGCTCACAATCCACTACGTTATAATCAACATATAGGTTCCAATCCTTTTTCATTAGTTCATTCAAATTTTTATATTGAGAATAGTCTAACTTACCTTCTCCCAATTCTTTTTGACTGACATATTCCAGAGTATACCTTTCAAGTTTCTTTCCATACCAGCGATAAACATTGTAGTAATCCAGAATTGTAACTCCTGCCATATCAATATTGATATCATCCGACATTTTTTGCTTCCATATATGAACATTATTAATAGGAGATAAAAGGCTATACATTTTTTTACCAGCTTCTTCTCCCCAAAGATTAACTGTTCTATTGATGATATAAGGTAAATCGAAATCCCATATGAACCAGCCACTAAGAACATCGTATTTATTATGATATACCCATTCTAAAAATCTTCTTATAAGATCATGTTCCGTTTCGCAATGTATGTATGTTACTCCTTCTCTTCCACCAGTATAAGTGACTTCAATATTAAGATGGTTATATCCAAAAGTCATTGTCTCATTATCTCTGCTATTTCTAATGGAAATAAGAGTTATAGGAAATTTAGCATCTTTGGCTTCTGGAAATCCACCAGGGCTATATACTTCAATATCAATATAGTATATAAGTAATGGAGGTACGAAAATATCTTCATCTGGTATACCGTAATACCTTTCAGCAAGAAATTGAGTTTCAAATTTTACTTTGTTCTCATACAAATGACTAGCATTGTTTGTCTTTTGAAATTGATGGTAGTCAAAATATGAATCGAATTCTTTTTTGTGTACTGATTTTCCGTAGATTGTTTTGATGTTTGATTCTTTTGAGGGCATGTAGATATACGGAGTCCAATCAATTTCGTCATGGTGAGTTTCTTTTTCTCCTTCTACTTGTTCCCACAGGTGCATAACTGATTTTTTTGTATCATAATACGAATTTTTAAACATTACTACCTCCTCAAGCATTATGGTTTCTTCAACCCATCTGCTTATAAGTTAAATTCTTCTTCTTTAAAAAATTCTATTGTTTTATTTTCTTTTTCAAAAAACCCAAAATCACCTCCAGTCATTATTAGTTGTATATCTTTAGTTTTTTTATTCATTATCAGCATTGATGTATTTGATTTTTCTCCTATATCAAAATTACCCACATACTCATTCATATACTCATTTATAAATTCAGGAGAATCACACATTTTATCTATCCACCAATTATTATCTGGATTAATCGACATCAAATTCTTCCTCCGTAAAAAATTCTTGTTCTTCTTTAAATCTTTTTTCTAAACTTGCAAAATACGGAGTGCCTAATTTATTAATACCCACTCTAGCAGTTACGGAATCTATTACATCCCACCTTCTTCCATCAGATGATGAGCTACTTGATGAGCTAGTTGAAGATATAGAAGAGGAATAATTAAATTCATTTTCTTGAACCCGCAACCAATTCATAAGTAATCCAAATCCAGGCATTAGTCTCTCCTTTTCCTTTTACTTTTACTTCTTTTCTTTTCTTCTAAAGCTTCTTGATCTATAGATTCTCTGTCATCTCCAGAAATTTCCGCATCCTCAATCCATTCATCAAGTTCAGAGCTATCATACATTTTTAAACTTCTAGCGTCAAGATAAAATTTATCAAATTGTCCTACTCTTCCACCTAATCTATTTTTCGTTATCTTATAAAGGATCTCATTCTGATAAACCATATTGTCTTCATCAGTTCCCAAGATAGCCATAAAATCAGCGGTAGCAGGAACGCCTAGTGATTCAGCAATATAGTTAAAGTCCAATTCTGTAAAATTTACAAATGTTCCTTCTCTATTTAATTGTGATACAGATACTACAGGGATCTTGAATTCAAATGATAAAGCTCTTAATTCTTCTGAAACTCTCTTGACTGTAGAATACATATTATTTTCTGTCTTGTATGCTGTCTTCATTAAATTAATATAGTCAACATAAAGTATATGTGGTTGTATATCTCGCATTATCAATTCACGTAAATATATCTTAAAGTCAAGTACAGAAGCTTCTCCAGTAGGAAATTGTTTAATAAACAGTTCTCCTCTGTTTTCATTATTTTTAATATTCAAAAGCCTATTGAATAACTTCTTTTTATTATCCTTTGACATGTACATCCTGTTAATATCCATACAGGAATATATACCATCGAACCTTTGAGCAAATGCGTCTTCTCCCATCTCAAGAGAAATTACTACCGGATTATATCCAGCCAAAACTTGTCTAGCGGCAAAATTAGCCATTGTATTACTTTTGCCACCATGAATTTTTGCTGTTAAAATATTAAGAGTAAAAGGAGGGAATCCACCATTGATAAATTCATCAAATATTGGATAAAATGTAGGTACTTTTTCTTCACTTGCCGTAAATATTCTTCTTAATCTTTCTGCTAATTGATGAAAATAATGAAGACCTAAATCAATTTTCAAATCTTTAACTAGTGCATTTTCAATCCTGTCACGTATCCTATTACGCTTTTCAGGATCTTCTACTTCATCCACAGATTCAATTATAGCATTTTTAATAGCCTTTTCTTTTAAGTAATCATTTGATTGATCCAGCAAAAATTTATAGCTATCCGAAACGCTGAAATCTGTTTGTTCTACTTCATCTAATAATGTTTTTAACCCTTCTTTATTCTCTTGTGAAGAATTTATAATGGTATCTTTAGAAGGAATATTATTATTTTCACCGAAGTATGCTTTACAGAAATCGAATGCATGTCTTATATAAGGATCATCAAAATACTTTGCTTCAAAAACAGAAGAAACAAGAACTAAGAAATCCTTGTCACTAGTCATACCCTTGACTATGATTTTTTCTAAAAAGTCTGAATTCAATCTTTCCATTATTTTTTATAATCTACCCATTTTCCGTTTTCCTGAATTTCCATTTTTATATTGTCTTCGTTCATCATTTCCTGAACACGTTCTTCTAATGTCTTCTTATCAATAATTTCTATAGCTTTTCTATTTAACCATAATTTAAATTTTTTGTTTTTGGTTAATCGTTTTAATGCTTCTTGTTTATTTCTTATTTGTTCTCTATTTCTACATTCTCCTACTGCTCCACTTTCTTTATGAATTATTCTTACTCCTGAATTAACTTTATTTTGATTTTGTCCTCCTTTCCCACCAGATCTAAAGGTTTGAACGTCTAAATCTTTTTTAGTTACCGAAAATAGTAATTCTTTTTTCTTCATGTGAACATATTACACTATTTTTTCTATTTTGTAAACCAACTAAATATTATTATCGTTTACTTTTATAGGTTTACAAATATGTGTTAATATGATATAAGTATTTATGCGAAATAAAATAAAAATAGGAGAAGTATTTACTAGATTAACAGTTATTAATGATACTGGCAAAAAAAATAAAAGTAATCATAGAATACTTTTATGTGAGTGTGAATGTGGTAATTATTATGAAATAAGTACTGGTAATCTTAGAAGTACTAGAATAAAATCTTGTGGTTGTTTAAGAAAAGAAAATAGTAGTAAAAGGGCTAAAAATCGAAAAGGAAAACTTCATCCAGCATATAAACATGGGAAAAATTGTAAAAATAGCAAAACATATAGATCATGGTTTAATATGAAACAAAGATGTATAAATCCTAATACATTTTATTTTAAAAATTATGGTGGAAGAGGTATAATGATATGTGAACGCTGGATGGTATTTGAAAATTTCTTAGCAGACATGGGGGAATGTCCAAAAGGAATGTCTATAGATAGAATAAATAATGATGGTCATTATGAACCTAGTAATTGTAAATGGAGTACAAGAAAAGAGCAAGCAAGGAATAGTAAACAAGCTAAATTAAATAAAGATGAAGTTGAAAAAATAAGAATTTTATTAACTACAACAAATTTATTACAAAGACAAATAGCAAAAATGTTTAATGTAAAACAAGCTACTATATCACAAATAAAAAGGGAGAAAATTTGGTTATGAGTGAAGAAGAAAACATATTTGAAGAATTGAAACAACAATATCCAATAGATGAACTAGTCAAGTTTGACGAAACCAATATTCAAGAAAAATTGGCTGATAATGTTTATCAGATAATAAAATTCAAAGAGCTTTACTACAAAGAACTTGATATTTATGAAGATCTTGAAAGAAAAATGGAAGCTTTAACAGGTAAACAATATAAATACTATAGATTTGAATCAGAAGAAGGATGGACTAAACCAGAGATAGAAAAATATTGTTTGCCACAGGATAAGAAGATAATAGGATTAAAGAAGATAATGAAGAAACAACAAATAAGAGTTAGATTTTTTGATCTATGTTATAAGGCATTTGAACAACAAGGCTGGAGAATGAAGACTTATTCGGATAGAGACAGACATGGGATATGAAGCTAAACTAGTATTATACAGAAAAATTAGAATAAAAATCCTTACCAATGACCATAAATTTATGAAGGAAATGAAAAAAGCCTTTACTCATAAGGTAAAGGGATATTTTTGGAGTCCTAAATACAGGTCTGGAATGTGGAATGGTGAATCATCTTTAATTACCGATACAGGAACATTCCCCTATGGTTTACTTCCTGATATTTTAAGAGAAGCAAAGAAATTTCCAGAAGTAAAAATAGAAGTGGATCAGGAAGTAAAGGATCTTTTCAAAGGAGATGATTTAGATCTCAATCTTGACTTAATTCTTTTTCCATATCCATATCAAAAAGAAGCGATTGAATATTGTTTAAAATATACCAAGGGAATTATACGGAGTGCTACCGCATCAGGAAAGAGCCTGGTCATATCTTATATAATAAAAGCTCTACTTGATAACAGAGATATAACTAAAGTACGTAGAGCGTTAATTATAGTTCCTTCAAAGCAATTGGTTGAACAGTTTTATACAGATATGCAGGAATATGGATTAAAAGAAAAATATATCGGGCGCATCTATGACAAGATAAAAGATAAACCTATTCAATGGGATAAAACTATAGTAATAACTACTTGGCAATCTTTAAAAAATAACATGGATAGGATAAACAATTATGATGCAATTATTGGAGATGAATGTCATCAGGTAAAAGCACATGAGTTAAAAAAGATATTTTCAAAATCACCAGCTAGATATAGACTTGGATTTACAGGTACAATGCCTAATGATGTTCTGGAGACTCTTAATACAAAAGCTTTTATCGGGCCAGTCCTAAGAGAATATTCTTCTGGATTATTAGGTGAACAAGGATACATATCAAAATGTAATGTGAAAGTATTAAATATAGAATATCCGTTTGGTCTGGAAGCTCAATATTATGATGATGTAAAAAGAGAAACATTTGAGCATAAGTTTAGAATGGATTTAATAAAAGATATAGTCAATCATGTGGATCATAATGTTTTACTTCTTGTGGGATATCATAGAGAAGGAAATCAATTATTAAATTATCTTGGAAACTATACTAAAAGAGAAACAGTATTTCTATGTGGAACAGATGATGTTGATTATAGAGAAGAATGGAGACAGAGAATGATAAAAGAAAAAAACATTGCTCTTGTTGCCACATATGGAATATTTCAGCAAGGAATTAATATTCCTACTTTAAAATATCTTATATTAGCGGCTCCGTTTAAAAGTAAGATTAGAGTGCTTCAAAGTATAGGACGTGCATTGAGAAAAAATGAAAATAAAAAAGAAGGTGCTTTTGTTTTTGATATAGTTGATAGCGTGAAGTACTTACGTAAGCATGGTGATAGAAGAATTATATTCTATGAAAGTGAAGGATTTGATATAAAAGAATTCACTTTAACTGATAGAGAACCCTACGATTTACATCAAATCCTTCCTCTTGATTAGTCTTTCATTTCATCATAGTCAATATAACTAGTGAATTGTCCAATGACTCCGTATCTTGCATCCCAAAGATATGATTCAGCGGCATGATAGCCTTTGATATATCCCTTCCTGTAGTGCCAAGCATCCTCTGTAGCAATTGATGGAATCATTCTAATTACTGTTCCTGCATGAGTATCCACATTTGTCCATTTCATTTCCATTTTTTTATGTTTATGTCCAATGTGAATTTCTCTGTACTTTGAGTTTCCCCAAAGCATAGGTTCTTCTGTAGCTATAATTCCAGGCAAATCTTTAATAGGTTCTTCTACTCCATGAGTATAAACTAATAAAGAATCTCCCCAAGGATAAAACTTTCTCCATTTCGCACCGATATCTACACGAACATCAGGATCATCAGCAAATACTTCTCCTATCACATCACATAGATAATAGGAGACATTTGGATCATGGTTGCCTGGAATCCATACTATATCTACTGGAGCTACTTGTCTACAATAATCAATAGCTTTAATTACTGCTTTCTTAGCTTTAGTATAGATTTTTATCAGGCGTGAATCAACGTCCAATGGATTCCTGTTTTGAGGAGTCAAATTAGTTGGATCGTCAATGTGCAAGAAGTCATTTCCAAAAGGAAATATAATTCTTGAAGGGTTATAGCCAGCGGATTTATTTAAAAGGTCTTGTACGGCATGAAGAAATAGTTTCTCCGCAATATCTACATCATAATCATTAGGAGTTTCTTTATCCCATGCCAACATACCAAAGTGAACATCAAATAAGGCAATTTCCAAAAGATACCTACCAATATTATCTACTTTAGGATATGCAAATTTTGGAGTTTTGATTTGTGGTACTTCTTTTATAAGCGCACGAATAGCTTCAACCCATTCCATATTATGGAGTTTAACTAGCCATACTTGAATCTTATACATGGTAACGGTCTTAGGTCTGTTTACATATATTTCATGACCCTTCCCATCTACTTTACCTGTAGGTTCTTTGAGTTTTAAAGTAACTTGCCATGATCCAATGGTATATCTATCAACTTTCCATTGAGTCATATCTACTTTGGCTACTTCTAATGCCTGTTCTAATGTGGTTATTGTTAATGATTCTAAGTCAAGTGTTGCTCTGTTTTGTGAGGTACGATTGAATTCTATTTTTTCTTCTAGCGGTTTATGTCCTTGTTTAATTCTGTTTTTCTTTAGCGGTCTTATTGCACTACGTATATAAGCTTCATCTACATTTAATTCTTTTGCTAATTTTCTTCTATTGAAATCTGGATTTTTATAATACTCTTCTTTTATTTTTTCTTTTTTTGTCATACAATTTCCTCCCTATTAACATATTCTTCAACAGTTTTTTCTTCTTCGTAATCTTCACATCTCTCATCAGGTAAAAATTTATCTTTAGATTGGCAATATTTTAAGTCTTCCCAAAACTTTTTACATTTATTACATTGTAAGTAAATCAATTTTACTAACTATATCGTTTTTATTTCTTGTTTGAATTTCTTCCGGTGGTAAAGCGGATACTTCTTTTTCTTTTCCTAACTGAGTCTTTGAAGTTCTCCAAGGTTGACCAGCGGCAGTAAAAGCTTTATCGGTTGCTTTATCCCCAACTTGGCTCATTCTCATCCAGACTTTTTCCCATGTTTTTTCTGGAAATAAAGAAGCCATTGTTTGTAAGGTTTGAGAATAGTTGTCATAGTCTTCCATACCTTTAGCCATTTCAAAGTGATCCCATTTCCACTTATCGGGATCTGGTTCCCAATTCCTAGTGAAATTAGTTAATTTATTAAAGAATGGAAGTTCTCTAAATTTACTACCTATCAGAATATTTCCAGGTGGTCTATCATCATCAGTAGCTACTCCTCTACCATCATCTGGATAATTAAATCCACTCCATGTAGTTTCATCTATTTTAAGTTTTTTATGTCGCATAAGGATTATCCATTCTTCCTTCATCTGGTAATCTCATAAAATCGTTATAAGCTTTTTTCAAATTTCTAATTCTACCTTGTAAAAACTTAGTAGAATATGCATTATATGTTTCTCCAAAACTTCCTTCTTTTTCTGCAATGTTTATAGATCCTAAAAGTTGAACAGCTAATTCTATTAAAAATTTATATGACTCTTCTGCTAATCTTTTAATTTCTTTTGGTAGTTTTTTATCTAGTCTCCGCATAGCTGATTCAGCACTTGATCTTAATCTAGGAGCGTTCTTCTTAACGGATTTTATTGTATCTTGAACATATGAATCATTCATATTCATTCTATTTGGATCTATATAAAGATCTTTACCATATTCTCTAGCACCGTTTTCTATTATACCAAATTCTTCTTTAATGTGATCTTTCTCAACCCAAAAAGGAGTATTACTATTTAATTTAGATAGTGATCCTAAAATACAATGAGCGGCTTCTGCCATACGTGCCGCACCAATTTCATATTCTGTATTATTTCCAAATCCACCTTGACCAAGCATCTCACCATATTGAGTTTGAAGAGGACATTGTTCTTTAAGATATTTTTTTAACTTCATTTCTCTTTGTCTTTCCCTCTCCATTCTGTATTGCCGTAATACTTATCTTTTAAGCTTGCACAAAACCCATCTGGATCATCTACTCTCTTTCCCATCTTAGCTACACAAGCATCAAAGAATCCTTTCTTTGAAGGTGGATGACCAATTGTATCACCGAATTTTTCTACAGAGGATTTAGTCCAGCCAGCCGTTCTAACTGCTTCTTCTCTAAGTTCTGGATCTCGCATGAATTCTTTTGTATCTTGGATTAGTTCTTCTACTTCTATTTTATCTAGAATATCAGACATTTTTTATATTTCCTCCAATGCTTCATCTGCCATGTCTGCAATCTTAATTGCTTCTTTTTGGTCTATCTCTTTTTGACTTACTGCTTTCTTGACATCCTGTAATACTTTAGAAATTTCTTTAGCAGATTTAGCTCTTTTGATTCTATCAGCAAGGCTTTTATATACTTTACTGGATTCTTCTATTTTACCTTCATTTAAATATTTGTCTACATTATCCATTATTATTGCTCCCATTGATCATCAGGTACATAAGCACCCAAGATATGATTAAACTTTAATCCGTTTCTTCCTAAATTTTCTAGAGTCTTATCAGCCGAAAGAGATTTTGGTTTATTCTTTGTTATCAGATTTTCTATTTCTCCTCTTTCTCCACCTCTTTGTGGCCCATCCCCACGTTTAACTCCCCATGTTCTGGTTTGTCCTGATCCAATTATATTGACGGTAGTTCCAGAAATGTAAGAACCCCCGACCACGCTCATTTCTTTGACTACAGGTACACAAACTTTTTTAACTGGATCATACTTCTGCCCTTTAGGACATTCTCCACCAATAACATCTATGTGTCCTTTAGCTGTATTGATAGCTACGTTAGCTGTAGTAGTTGCTCCTCCGATACCAGCGGTTAAAGACTGATCGCCTAGTAACCTTTCTATTCTATTAACAATATCCATATTTTACCTCATTTGGATGATTTTGTAAACCAAATTAATAAATTTCCCATTTTTTTTCTTTGGAATTCCATTCATATATTTTCTCAAATGTTTTAGAAAGGCTATAGAAATTACTTTTTAGTTTCGATAGTGCATCATCTGTTAATCTTTCACTTTTTTCTAAATTTCTTCCAATTCTAAACCATAATTCATCTATTACCTTCATAGAATTTTGTGTTTTATATATTACTCCTCCACCAGATCCAACTATAGCTGGATTGACATAATGCCAAAGCTCCATGATTATTTCACCAACATCAGCATTTGTAAGTCCTTTCATAAGTATGGATCTAAGTTTTTGTTGAGATACGGATTTAAGTCTAAGATCTAAATCTCCCATTTTACTTTCATCAATTAGTATTTTATCTATTCTATCAAGTATAGTCATATTACACCTTTATTTTATTTAAAAGTTCTGCTATTTTATCCCTTTTTAAATACGCTACTACTCCAATACCAACGATTACTACTATAACAATTACTGTTCCCATATTACCTCCTAACTTCTTTTATATTTATTTCCACTAGTAGAAATTATATCTCCATCATCTTTTAGTCCATCCCAGGCTTGATTAAATTCATGTCTTTTCAATTTGTATTCACTTTTAATTAGTTTGAATACTTCATCTTTAGTCATTTGACCATGTTCAAGAGCATCCATGATTCCATCTTCTGCATCTGTAATGGACTCAGACATTCCTTTCCCATTCCCTTGTCTTTTTCTCATTTTCTTTCCTGTACCAACTGGTACACATTCTCCTTTAATCGGTCAGTACTTTTCTCCTTCTGGACAAGCTTTTTCTTCTGTTAAAAATATATCAAATCTTTTTAATATAGCATCCTCTTCATTTGATTTCGACCAATTTCCTAGACAAATGGCTACATTTTGTTTTTGATCTCTTTTAGAACCTTTACTTACTTCATGCATACAGACATCCATATATTGATTTTTTGTTTGTCCTTTTTCTGGTTGAGGTACTGGCATATTATTTCTCCTTAATATAAGCTTTTTCTAATGATTGAGCAAATTTAGATTTATGAGTAACTTTTTCTTCTTTTACTTCTCCTATTTTTTCGAATTTACTTTTTGGCGCACCACATTTCGGGCAAGGCCCATCCCATTCAGAAAATGGTTTACCTTGTTTTTCTGGATCATACACCCATCCACACGGTTTACATTTATATTTACTACCTAAATCTTTTTCTTCTCCTAAAGATAAATATTTCTTCTTTGCTTTTTCTTTTCCTAATTTTTTGAATTCCTTTTGAGAAATAGCACTATTGTAATCTCTATCATCTTTCCCGATTAAATGCCATTTATCATCTTTAGTTCCATAAGCCCATTTTTTTTCTTCTTCTTCAAGCTCTGGTTCTGGTTCAACCTTCATATCTAAAATATCTTTGAATTTACTCTTTTTTTCTTGTTCTTCTTTAGTATCTTTAAAAGCATCATTGAAAGCATTTATAATACTATCCTTTTCGGGATCACTTACCATAAACTTTTGAGCTTTTTCTAGTTTTCCTTCACTAACATTCATAGATAAAGGAATTTCAATGTCTATATCCCCCTGCCAAGGAGTAACATATGTGTTATTATTGGCAATAACATCCAATCTTCCTTTTACTATAAGCTCTTTGTTTTTTGAAATGGATTCCGTAAGTTTATCATTGACTACGTTTTTAAATGGAGGAACTTCTACTTTAAAGCATCCTTCTTCAATTTTAGCTGGAAAACCATACTCTACTCCTCCAAAACTAAATCTAAGGTATCCTTGAAGATCCTCTAACTTACATCCACTACTTGTATCAATTTTAAATTCTAAGATTTTAGATTCATCTATTTTAATTTTCATTTTACTTCTCCTGATTTACATATAAGGTTTCATTAATATTTATAAATTTTATCTAGTTTTAATCGTTTTTATGTCAATATCTATTTTTTTATCTTTAGCTATGACTGATTTTATTTTTATACCCATGTCTTTGTCTTCTTTTAAAGTGACATTTATATTTACTTTTTTATCAATTTCTTCTTGTTCTTTTACAATTATTACTGGTATATTATACCATCCTTGAGGTACTTCAATGGAAACTATTAAAGTACTTGAAGACGAAGAGTATGATTCTGATGACGAAGACGAATAACTAGAGCTTGAGGTTGAACTGGTACTGCTTGACGATGACATTGACGAAGAACTTGAAGAGGAAGATGATGAAATATCAAACCATTTCCATTCAGGTTTTCTAAATCCTCCTCCACCACCACCTGGAACTTGCAGGGAGAATGAAGAAGATGATGAAGATTTCGAACTGGAACTTGACGATTCACTAGATGACGAAGAGCTTACCGAAGATCTTGAGCTTGAAGAACTTGATACCGATGAAGAAGATGAAGATGATGATAGCGAACTTGACGAACTTGAAGATGACTCGCTGGACGATGACGAAGAAGAACTTGACGATTCGCTGGAACTGGAGCTTGATACCGATGACGAACTACTGCTTGACGAACTACTGCTTGACGAAGACGATTGACTAGAAGAAGATGAACTCACCGATGACGAAGAAGAAGAACTGCTTGACGATGAAGAAACACCGCTAAAGCTGGATGAGGATATACTTGAGGAACTGGAAGAAACTGATGACGAAGATGAACTGGACGAAGACGATTGACTGGATGAACTACTGCTTGACGAAGACGATAGCGAACTGGACGAAGAAGAACTGCTTAAAGAACTGGAGCTTGAGCTTGATGATTTGCTAGACGATGACGAAGAAGAACTTTCGCTGGATGAACTGGACGAAGATGATTGACTAGAGCTTGAACTTGATACCGATGACGAAGAACTGCTTGACGATGATGAAGACGAAACACCGCTAAAGCTGGATGAGGATATACTTGAGCTTGAGCTTGATCGACTAGATGACGATGAAGACACCGATGAACTGCTTGACGATGAAGATAGCGAACTTGAAGAACTGGACGAAGAAGAAGATTCGCTGGACGAAGAACTGGATGAGGAACTGCTTGACGATAGCGAACTTGAAGAAGAAGAACTGCTTGATGAAAACGATAGCGAACTGGATGAAGAAGAACTTGAACTGGATACAGATGATGAAGAACTGGACGAAGAAATTGAGGATGAAGATGAAGAAGATGATAGTGAAGAAGAACTACTGCTTGACGATAGCGAACTTGAACTGGAACTGGAACTTGAAGATTCGCTTGACGAAGAAACAGATGATGAACTTGAAGAAGAAGAACTGGATACCGAAGAGGACGAAGAACTTGAAGAACTGGATACCGATGAGGACGAAGAACTACTGCTTGACGATTCGCTGGAAGAAGATGAACTGGATGATTTAGAACTGGACGAAGAACTCACACTAGACGAAGAGCTTGAAGAAGATCCACTAAAACTGGAACTTGAAGAACTGGATGACGATAGTGAACTGCTAGAGGACGATTCACTAGAACTACTAGATGATGAACTCACCGATGAAGAGCTTGATGAAGAACTTACAGAACTGGAACTGGACGAAGATGATTGACTAGAAGAAGAACTGGATGACGATAGTGAACTTGAAGAAGAAGAACTTGATATTGATGACGAACTACTGCTTGACGATAGCGAACTTGAAGATGAAGAACTGCTTAAAGAACTGGAACTGGAACTTGATGATTCTGATGACGAAGAAGAACTTGAACTTGATGATTCGCTGGACGAAGATGAAGACGAACTTGAAGAAACGCTGGACGATGACGAAGAAGAACTTGATGAAGATGATTCACTAGAGCTTGAAGAAGAAGAACTTGATGATTCGCTGGAAGAAGAGCTTGATGAAGATTTAGAACTTGATGAACTACTTATCGAAGAAGAAGAACTTGACGAAGATCCACTAAAGCTAGAACTTGAAGAACTGCTTGATGATAGCGAACTTGAAGAGCTAGAAGATGATACCGATGAGGAAGAAGAACTACTGCTTGACGATAGCGAAGAAGAAGAACTGCTTGACGATAGCGAACTGGATGAAGAAGAACTGGACGAAGAATAACTTGAAGATGAAGAAGAACTGGACGAAGAATAACTTGAAGATGAAGATGAGCTTGAGCTTGATATTGATGAGCTTGATGACGAAGACGATAGCGAACTGGATGAAGACGATTGACTAGAAGAAGAACTTGACGAAGATGATGATTCGCTGGAACTTGATAACGAACTTGACGAAGAACTGGATGACGAAGAAACCGATGACGAAGAACTTGAGCTTGACGATGACTCACTAGAACTGGAGCTTGAAGAACTAAAACTGGATGACGATGAAGAAGATGATACCGATGAACTTGAAGAAGAACTGGACGAAGAAACTGATGAAGAAGAACTGGATGACGATAGCGAACTAGAGCTTGATGATGACGAAGAAGATTCACTAGAGCTTGAAGAGCTTAGAGAACTGCTACTTGATGAAGAAGAATAACTAGATGAAGAACTTGAAGACGATAGTGAACTTGAAGATGATGACTCACTAGAACTGGAGCTTGAAGAGCTTAAAGAACTGGAGCTTGATGAAGAAGATAATGAAGATGATGATGACGATAGTGAACTTGAAGATGAAGAACTGCTCACCGATGAGGAACTGGAGCTTGATGATGAAGAAACAGAACTGGAGCTTGAACTTGAGGAAGAGCTTAAAGAACTGGAACTTGAAGAGCTTGACGATGATTCACTAGATGAAGAACTGCTTGACGAAGACGATAGCGAACTGGACGAAGAAGAACTGGATGAACTCAAGCTTGAGCTTGAACTGCTACTTGACGAAGAAACTGATGACGATGATGAAGAAGAAGAATAACTAGAACTTGAGCTTGAGCTTGAGGAAGATAATGAGCTTGACGAAGAAGATGAAGATGACGATAGCGAACTTGAAGAACTGCTTGACGATAGCGAACTCGAAGAACTTGAACTTGATGAAGATAAAGAACTAGATGACGATGAGGAAGAAGAAGAATAACTAGAGCTTGAACTGGACGAAGATAATGACGAAGAACTGGAAGAACTGGATAGCGAACTTGACGAAGAAGAACTGGATAGCGAACTTGACGAAGAAGAACTGGATAGCGAACTGGACGAAGAAGAAGAACTACTGGATGACGATAGCGAACTTGAAGAACTGGATGAAGATAGCGAACTAGAGCTTGAAGAACTGCTTGACGATAGCGAACTTGAAGAACTTGAACTTGATAGCGAACTGGACGAAGAAGAACTGCTTGACGATAGTGAACTTGAAGAACTGCTTGACGATAGTGAACTTGAGCTTGACGAAGAACTAGTAGAAGAAGATGAAGAAGATGAACTACCAATAGTAATATTACCACATCTTAGACAAAAACTATGTAAAGGACTTCCAGGTGAAGTATGTATAATTTTAAGTTCGGTTATACCACCACTAACATAATTTGTCATATTAGATGGTAAATTAAAACCAACTATCTGAAAAGATGTATTAGAAGGAAAATCATCACCGACACCAGTTACATTATCAAATGTAAGAGTATTATAATTATAGATTCTTAATTTAATATTATGACCTGGATTACCAATATACCTATATTCAAATAAAATAGTATATTGAAAGGCGGGATTCATTCCTTCATATATAATATCAAAATCAAATCCTGGTGTACCAGTACATTCATTCATACAGAATGTATCATCGTCACTACAACTACAAAGAGATATATGATCTCCACCACTTGCAGTACACGTATTAACCTGTATAGCAGTAGGACATCCAAAAGGAACAGCACTTGAAGAACTTTCACTAGACGATGACGATGAAGAATAACTGCTACTGCTACTTGAGCTTGATGAAGAAATTGATGATGAAGAAGAACTGGACGAAGAACTTAGAGAAGAACTACTAGAAGAAACAGATGACGATGAAGATATGCTAGAACTACTAGAAGATGAAGATGCAATTTGGTCAAACCCTATATCCCAAGCCATACTTTAACTCCTTGTTTCCCCATCAATATCATCATCAAATGCATATATACCATCTGCACTTAAATCTGCCCCAAATGTATGTGCTCCAGTATCGCTGCTATCAAGATGATAGTCATCGTTGCCTGTGTTGACAAATGTGAATGTCTGGTTTATTCTATTACTTGTACCAGGAGCTGTAGCATCTCCTGATGCATTATTATTACCAGTCCCACCGTCAAAATCAGTTGAGTTCCCATCACCAAGACAGTTCTTAATATTTAGAGTTCCGGAATCTTCCCAGAAACCTATATCTGTATTTCCTATAGCATTACAATTATATATATAACAATTGTTTGATACGCCAACATCAAATCCTTTTGCGGTGTTATTCAATGCCAAGCAATTTATACAATAAACATCATCATCTTGTATTTCAAAAGCTGCTCTAATAATATTATCATTATTATCACATTCAAGAACTATACACCCAATACAATAAGCTGGCCCTGTTTGAATATCAAATAAAGACCGTGGCGACGAATCTGTCATTACAACTTTCCAAATCATATCTTGTACAGTTGCATAAGGTTCATCTAATCTCCAAGAATCTCCAGCTATAGTAATATTAAAAAATACACCATTATTTGGAGTTCCATCATTACCCTGCCAACTTCCTGTTCCTATGGTTCCAGCAGGTCTAATTAGTCTGAAATAAGAGGAGTTAGTGGTTGCCCCTGAGATGTCGATTTTTAGATTAAAGCTTGTAGCATCGTCATAACATTCAAGTACTTCAGTTTGAGTTAATGAAACAAGATTATTATCAGTAGCTGCTTCCCAAGTAGAAAGATCAGTATAATCTCTCCCGAATCCACCAGCACCAAATGTGCTTATATTTTCATTAGTTCCTGTACGTCTTGAACTTGCCATTACAAATACTCTCCTGTGACTTTATCATAAATCAAACCACTAACTTGTAGTGGTAAATGACCATCCTCTAATATAAAAGTATAGTTGTCTTCATCTAATATTAGAAACGGTTGATAAATAGTATCTGGTGTTAATGCTATATCTATATCAAATTCAGAATCAGTTTCTTCAAGCTTTTCTAAGGGGATACAATATCTCCTTTTATCATACTTTTCACCAGAAGGTGATTCTACTATGTCAGTTAATACATAAAATTCAGACTCTTCTAATCCTTCAACTCTCAGCCATAAAAAATCTATAGCTTCTTTATTACCAATACCAATATAAGGTTTTCTAACAGCAACAATATCTCCCTCTATAATTCTTTCGTGACCAGACTCAAGAGGTTCATAACTAATTAAAGAAATAGCTATCTCCATTACTGGATAATTTGGATTTAAAAAACTCATGGTTAATCATCCTTACTAATTAATGCATTTAGTTGATTTTTAATTGTAATCAATGTAGCTGTTTCTGGTAAATTACTAGTTATTTCTGGTAAAGTCGCTACGGACGTTTTAATATCAGCTAAATTATTAGCATTGCCTATATCTATTTTAAATTGATTCCATTGATCAATCATTGCATTTTGTTTTACATTAGAATTTTCAAGAAGTTGATTAACTATAAGTTTTAAAATAGCTTTGAAAATTTTTCTGAATCTTGGATGGGTTTCAAGAAAATTAGTTGCACCAATAGCATCTAATTGTTTATCATCGTCTAATTCACTATCTGCAAATGTATTAATCTCATCATTACTTGCATTTCTAACCATATCACTTGCAGGAATAGCAATTTTCTGATATCCAAATTTTCTACGTTCTCCTAATTCTCCAGCAATCCATTCTCTATTTTCAGTTCCATCAGGCAAACTAGGGTCTGTTAAATAACCAAAATAAGTTGTATTTACTCTATCAAATACTTGTCCTTTAGTAGAAATTTTTAGAACTTCTCCAGAACTTTTTCTATACAATACAGTTGTAGACATAATATCCTCCTCTTTTTATATTCCTATTCTTTTATATTTATAATAATTTATCTAGTTTTATACCATTGATCCAAGAATTTCTTATCCTTAGTCTCATAATATTTTTTGACTAGTTCTCTTTTATTTCTCCAGAATGTTTCATCTATGTACTCCGCTGGTGGAGGAATGTCTTTATATCTATGAGCATAATTCCATTCACCATGTATATGTCTGAATCCCAAGATGTCATACCAAGTTCCTCCAGGCTTATGTACTTGAGTACTCAAAGGATTATTAGGAACTTTGACTACCTTCAATCCCAACTCTTTAATTGCTACTGCAAATCTGGACTCCGTATTTCCTACCTTCTCCGCATACTTTTCATAATTATCTACAGGTATTAAGTGATCTTGAAAGTGTTTCATTACTGCTTGAGCGGCTTTTGTTTTAGCTATAAAAGAAGTAGTATTAAAAATCTCTCTTCCATTATTTTCTTCCCATCCACACCCCATAATATCAGCGTCACCTAACATCTCCATAATTTGAGGAAATCCTTCTGGCTTCTCCAAAATACAATCTCCGTTAGAACAGAAGACATATTTGAATCCCCCCATTGTATGCATACCGAATTTAAGTAACCAGAAATAAGGATATAAAACTCCTCCCCATGTTTGATGATGAGGTATTAGAAAAGTATCAATTTGATCAAATACTTCTCTTCTAGGTAACATAGAATCATATGATATCTCTTTGTTATTAGGATCAAAGTAGTTATCGAATACTACAGTAAGCCAGAATCCTAATTTCTTATGAGTTTCTACAGAAGCCTTTAAGAATGGTCTGCTACTTGGATGACTAGTTAAAAGGACTCCCACATCTTTCAATGCGTTAACAGCCCATTTATCACAATCGGTATATCCTTTAATAACTTGCTTGGCGTATTGCTTATCTGCTCCTTCTTTCATTTGATTTACATATTCTCTAGTGATTGTCATAACATATTCCTCCTATCTCTCAATCTTAGTTTTATCCATTTATACCATCCAAATAGATAAACGCTCCAATATAAACAAAATATTTTCCATCTCTTTACTCCTAGTACTACTAATGCTTCTTTAAAAATTCTTTCACATTCCGATTTCTTGGCATAATGTACTTCATACATCCAATCATGAAGAACAGCCGCTTTTGCATGATTATCTATTGGAGAAATAATGCTCCAGAAAATTCTAGGAACTGTAGCGAAATCAGTTAAAAAATTCTCTGGAATTATTATAACCTGTAAAGATGGATATGTTCCAACATGATATTCAAATGGTTCTATTAGACGAAATAGGTTTTTACCTACTACTTCTACTATACATGGTGTAGTAAATTGACTCATACTTTTATTCTTCTATTATGTCTTTGAACTATAGGAGTAGCCCACCTACAATTATCAAGTTCATAATGACCATCATTATCAATTCTGTCTAGAGTCATCCCTTCTGGACGTTCTCCCATGTCTGCAAAGAAGTTCTCAAACACAATCCATCGTTCACATATCATTATTCCTCTACCACCATATATAGTAAATTTAACATTATTTTCATTCAAACATCTTTGTTTCATGGATTTCCATGAATTATATGTTGAAGTTCCCCATTTATCATGAGTTATAATTTTTTCTTTATGTAAACACCCACATGATTTAGTTGATCTATGTTTTTTATTAAACCTAGTGGTTGATATTTTTATAAGATTTCCACAATCACATTTACATTCCCAAATAATACAACCATCATTTTTTCTTTTATCAGTTTTTCTTAAAACAACTAATTTTCCAAATCTTTTTCCTATTAAATTATAACTCATCTTTACCTCTTTCTTTGATAATCTTTCTAGTTACTTGTAAGTCACGACAAACCCAAGCATCCCACATGTAGTCATTGATATATCTGTATGGAAGATATCCATATCCTTCATCTCCCCATCCAGTACTCCAACTATTTTTAAACTTAACTAGTTGTGTGTCTTCATTATATCCAACCGCACAAACGGCATGTCCACCAAGAAGATTATTTGGATTAGCAGGATAGTTAACTACTCCGTTTTTCGGATTGAATATTTCTTCAAAGCAAGCAATGCCAATTACTACTGGTTGATCATCCAGAGCCACTTTTAAATCTTCAATTCCTTCTACTCTCCAATAGGAATCTATCAAGCCCCACTTTGCTATAAGTTTAGCCCATGATTTAGGTTTACCTTTAAATCTATCATCATATTCCCATCCAGCTTCACATGGAATTCCTATCTTATGGAGTACTCTCATTGCACACCTAATACTTGTTCCTTCTGAATCAGGCCAAGGATCTATGGTCTTTGATTTCCAATATACCCATGCTTCCGATAAATCATAGTGATCTTCTTTTCTAGTGTAATCTTTACCTTCTAGTAGTACTTCTTGCATATGTTCTTTTTGTTCTTGATATTCTTTCATTGCCGTTACAGCAAATCCTACACAAGATCCAAGTCTACCTTGATCCTTTACAGGACTCATATACGGAGTCCAATCTACAGAAAGAGAAACATTATAATGCTTTCTTTCATAAAATCTTTTCTCGCAAAATAATTGATGATAATCTGTAGTCATACCATGTCCACAATGAGAACATTTCAACTCTGCTACTTTGTAATCTCTTTCATCTGGTAAATCTTTTTGTAAATCTAATTTATACATGTCTACCTCCATTGTAATAACACCCCATTCCACATTTATTTATTAATTCACAATGTTGACATTTTTTATTTAATTTAATATTGTCGATTTTCTTCTCTCTACTGTTCTGTACCATTTCATTAAGTTCTGGAATTGACTTGTTTAATATAGTTCCTAATTTTATTCTTGTTTGATTGCAGTAGTATAGGTCAAAGTTCCAGTCTATAAGCCCTATTTCTACGCATTTACAGGAACTAAATATTTTGGTAGGTAAAGATAATTTTTCAAGTTCATAGTTTATTTCTTTTGTGAAAAAACATAGCGGTAAATTATGATCTAACTGCCAGCGCATTTTTCTCTTGTTAAGTTCTGGAACTATTATTTTTGTTGCTTCTATCCATGTTTTCCTATAGTCATTGAATTCCTCTTCATCGAAAATATTCACTTGTGTATCAGGTGAATATACAAATATTGATTTTGGATGAGTATCCATACACTTCATCATTTTGTCGATTACTTTTTCTGTATCATTTTTTGTTATAACAAAATGAAGCACTTCAAAATCCTTCTTTGGATCAAATGTATATCCATTTACTGTATATGATATTCTATTGCCAAACCGTTTTACTATCCTGTCTATATTTATACCATTTGTAAATAAACTCACCGTAAAATAATGTTTTAATCCTTCTTGGATGATATCCATAATTCTCGGATGAATACTAGGCTCACCTCCCATGATCTTTAAAGAGGTATATTCTAAGTACTCCGTATTCCTTCTCATGAAATCTATAAGGATATCTGCATCCATTTCATTCTTGTTTCTTACGTTTGCATTGAAGCAATGACTACAAGATGCATTACAGTTTTCAGTCAATACTATTCTATGAGCCATTACCATTTTATTTCTCCATCAAATATTAGATGGACGATATTCTTATTTTTCTTTATGATATCAAATTGTCTTAGATTGGAATGATTAATTACCATAATTGTTTTGTCTTTTATCATGTTATGGTTTTCTTTTAAAAAATATGAAGAAGATACTCCATGAAAAGTCATATCATAATAAAAATACCTATTAAGATATTCTTTATATATTGGATTATGATCATAGCAAATTATCCATTCCCATTCTTTAACCATTTGAGAAATAAGAATATCAAGTCCTCTTCCCACTTCTCCTATACAAAGAACATCTGCATCGTCTTTTATTTTTTTAAGATGTTCATAAGCTTTATATTTCAGTTTAACATGACTAATAATAAGATTATTGATATATCCTGGAGAATCTTTAAATTCAGGAGGTACTTCTTTTCTAAATGAATCTGTACCTTCAATCATACATCGACACATATCCATAGTCCAATTATCGGCTGTATATCTCTCTTCTCCATGTCCTGCCGCTTCTTGTGTTACATTATCTGGAATTAGATTTTCTATTAAATGTTTATAAAAATTTTCTATGTTTTCTTTTTGCATTTTTTTTCTCCTTAATCTTTATTCATAAAGTCCAAGTCAAACCTATTGAACAGACCCTTCCTTTCTGAGTCTGGCCCAAGTTCTTTTCTTTTAGAGTCATCATATAAAACACTATCTCCGTAATGTTTCAAAGTATGGTACTTTCTATTATAATAAGAGTCTTCTCCTTGATCCCAATACATATACAAATATCGTCTATCTTGTGTAAGATAGAATGGAAGAAGAGTAGTCTTCTCATGTTGACTTAAAAACTCTCCCCTGTTTCTTAAATCGAAATATTTTATAGGTAGTGGTTCAAGATGTTCCAATACAGACCATTTATGTTCCCCTCCTAAATTTCTGTAACCTAGTAATTGTTTCCATGTACTATCTTGATGATAGGAACTATAATGATCTATTGCTCCAGCGTGTTGATGACCTTGAGGGTATTTAGCTTGCAGGGAAGGAACTTTAACCTTTATCTTGTACAATAAAGCCCAATCACGAAGAAGTACCTCTGGTGAGTAGGATTCTGGTATATTATGCGCCAGATTCTTTCTTATATAAGAAACGAAATCCAGGAAAGTATGGCGTTTCCAGATAACGCTACAAGTATGAATGATCCCATTTGAGCTTGAAGACATGATCTCATTGTCTCCTATTAATTCAATAATGTCTTCTACTCCTTTCGGTTTATCCCAAATACAATCTCCGTTTACTGTGAAGACATACTCAAAATTCTCAAAAAGATTAATTATACCAGCACCATATACTATATCCCATAGCCAACCGTTTCTTTTTTCTGCTCCATAAGTTTTATGTTTGAATGTCCATGAGTGAGGAATAGCAAAGATGTCTTCTGGAATTGTTCCTGTATGCCTATCCATTGACGATATAACATACTTTCCAGAGTTGACGTACCCTGATAGAGTACTTTTTAAGAACGTCAAATGTCCATCGAATGACGTAACAATTATAGCCATATTAGAATCGACCAAAGGATTATTTTCTGTAAATCTATCACTAGTTGCTACCATAAACCTAAACCTCCACATATTTTTATATTTTTCCTATCTTTATTTATAAATATTATAGTAGCAGAGGAGGAATTTGAGATGTTTAATTGGAAAAAATCTTTATTTGTTAGTATCTTAACAGTAGTAATTGCGTTTGCTTCATTCTTTATGATAACTGAATCAGCTAGGTATTATAGGAATTTCTATGAGGTAGGTGCTTGGCAACCCTTATATTTAGCGGCTTTGCTGGAATTGTTTGTACTATCACTTGCTGTTATTAGAATAGGAAAGTCAAAGATGTTTCTTTTGGTACAGAAACTAATTATGATAGGAGTATTTTGCTCCATTATTTTTGCGGCTGGTATGCAAGCAGTTAACCCGACTTTAGAAAGTTTGGCTCAAGTGACCAAACAAGAACAACTAGGTGAGATCCTTCAAAAAGAATATGACTCTCTTATAGAAGATAGAGCCGTGTTTGATAAGCAGAAGCAAAAGACCCGAACCGCTATCTCCACAATGGAAAGGAAGAAGATTGTAGAGGATATGAAGAAGCTATTCGATCAAGACGTTGAGACTGATACAGGAAGAGTAGCATTAGTAAATATTTTACTACTTTTCAGTATCCGATTTCTGGTACAGATAGCTAATATATTTTGCGCTTCTATGATGGGAGTTTATTTCAGGTATAGTGAAAAGGTTGAAGAAGAGTTATCAGATAAAGAACTGGTAATGAAAATACATCCTAAAGCTGAATGTAAATGGAGAGGAATACATAAGAAGTATTGTGTATTCAATGACGATATTATGACTAAAGGAATAGGAGTAGGAACAACTCCTAAGAAAGCATGGGAAGACGCTTATCGAAAACTGTCTAAGATCTAAACTTTTTTCCTCACCATTGTAAGCCCTACATCAAAAGCCGATCTGGTAAATGTGAAGATATCTAATACAGTTCTCATATGGCTTTCTTCTAGATCTTCTATTAGATAGAAAACATCACCACATTTCTCTGGTACAGTCCATGCTTCACTAGGTGGACTGGTATCATGTAAAAATATATAACCACCTTTGACTAACTGCTCCCAAGTATTATCAAAATCTTTTTTAACTTGTTCGTATGTATGATCTCCGTCAATGAAAGCTAAAGCTATTTGAGGTTTGTTTGCCATTGCATCTTTAAAGAAATCATCAGACTTTCCATTATAAACTTCGGAATTTTTCCCGAAATATCCTTTAGTGTTTTTCATATTCTCAACACCGCTTTTAGAATACTCACAATGAAAACAGATTCTATTATACTTCTCTGCCAGTTTAGATAGGAATATAGAAGATTCACCGCAACCTATTTCTATGATATTTCCGTTAGTATAATTGAGTACATAATCACAAAGGACAGCTAGCAATCCCCATCTATCCCAAAAAAATTCCCCTTCAATAACTTGTTCATACAAATTTTTTAATCCTGGATGTTCCATTACTCCCCTTCAAACTTCTTACGTGGTCTGTATTGCCTTTTAAAATCTTCTATAGGAAGAGTAGCTGTTTCACCTGTAAAATGCTCATATAGCACCGATCCTGCTACTATATCAGTTAGCGTTACCTCTATCGGCCCATTCTCTGGATCTTCAATAGTTACCCTTTGCCCTATAAGATCATAAAATCCTTTATCTATTTGTGTTCCTAGCATAATTATTACCTCCTATTCTATTACCTCATATAAAGTTTCCGAATTTAAATTATTATCTACAATGTCTTCTTCCATTAACAGTTTCCAGCGAATAGGAAGAAAATTAGAATTTACATGAAATGACCAAAAATGATTTACGAAATCTTTTTTATAACATTGTCCTTTTTGTTTTATGTAGTTATATACATCTTCATATTTTTTGATATCTTTAGTAATTGAAATTTCTTTTAACACATTCTCAATAATATTGTCAAGCGGTTTTATTTTAGAAATTATTCTTTGTTGCTTCATTAAAATTTCCTGTAACATCTCTGGATTATCTAAAATAGAATCAATAATTTTTTCCAGATCTGAAAAATTATGATAGAAATTTCCTTCTCCAAAAAATGACTTATAAAAATCACCATCCGTAGATGGTAGTATAACTGGACATCCGTTAAGTATGGAATCCAGTACAGCCATATTCCAAGTAGAATAATCTAAATGCGTACATACAGAGAACATAGACTTTGATATTAGATATCCATATGACTCATCCTTTACTGTCTTAAATTTTATATACGGCTTATCAATCAAATCATAATCTGATATTTTTGTATCAGTTATCCAAATACAAAAATCTTTTCTTTTCTTATATAAGGATTCGGCTACATTAAAAAACATTCTCCAATTTGTAGAATTATTTAATCTATGATTAAATAAAATTATCTTTTTTTCTGGAAGAGTTATTTCTTCATTACCAAAAATACTAGGTGGTGGATTAAAATATATTACTTTAGAAGAATCGACTTCTTCTTTTAAATTATTTTTTACTTCATTTCTGAAAAGCTCAAATGCATATTCAGAGTGAAATAAATTAAAAGTAGATTTTAGAAATCCATCATATTGTCTCCAGAAGTAACCACCAAGAGCGGAAGAAAATTTTCTGGATCTTTCACAATCAATCCAATGATAATAAGAAAAAATAATTGGCAAATCTCTTCTTTGATTATATAACCATGTCCAAATGTTTGCTGATACTTCTGGCTGATTGTTTATTACTATATCAATGTCTTTAGTATAGGGATATTCTCTTTTTAAAATGTTACCATAAAATTCATATCTATTCTGGTGGATGCTGGTAGAATATGGATATGGTATTGTTGTAATATTTTTGTTTGCACTCAAAAACCAGTCAACGTCTTTTATCTTATCTGGAATTATCCAATCAAATCTCCAATTACTAGGTAAAGATTTTAAAAGATTTTTTGTGAAGATAAATCCGCTGTCTTTGTAGTATAAAAATTTTTTGCTTATTTTATCAACAACTAGTGGATTAGAAAAAACTAATACTCTTAAATTTGGATATTTATGTTTTTGGGGAATTTCCTTTTTGATGTTGAAAAATAACTCATGCAATTTACCATCCTCCTTTAATTGCTTCAACAATATAGGATCTATCCTCTTCACTTACCCAATATCCTACTGGTATACAAATCATCTTATCAATTACTTCTTCCAGCATAGGCAAATCTCTTTTGAATTCTTTGAAGCAAGTATGTTTATCATTTCTTTCATGAACCCTTGATACTGCTATACCATTGCTACCCATCATATGAACAAAAGAAGTTCTATCTTCGACTAGTACAGTAAAAAGCCAGTAAGACGATCTCCTATCTTGTTCTATTTGAGTACATTGTATTCCATCAATATCACTAAATACATCTTCATAGTAATCGGCATTTTCTCTGGCAGTTCTTACGTTCTCATCTGCATGATCCATATTAGCCATTCCTATTGTAGCACATACATCATTCATATGATACTTATATCCCCAATCTAAAATATCTTCTTCACAGCGCATATCTTTTCTAGGGGATTCACGGTCAATGCCATACCAACGCAATAGTTTAGCCTTGTTATAATCATGTTGACTTCTTGTACATAAAGCTCCACCATCAACACTAGTCATATGCTTGATTGCTTGAAAACTAAACATTGCAAAATCTGAATACTCACACTTTCCAATTACAGAATCTTGATATGTAGATCCCCAAACATGAGCGCAATCTTCTATCAATGTCAAATTATGATCTTGAGATATATTATGTATTTCTTCCATGTCACAGGGATATCCCCCCCAATGTACAACCATTATTGCTTTGGTTTTATCGGTAATATTTTTCTCTATCGAAAGAGGATCTATATTAAAATCTTCTCTGACATCAGCCCAAACTATTTTTCCACCATGCATTAGAATAGGCATGTTAGTAGCCGTACAAGTTAACGGAGTAGTAATTACTTCATCTCCTTGCTTGACTCCTGCTAAACGTAGAGCCAGACTTAATCCATGAGTACCAGAGGATAAAGTTAAGACATTTGGATTGTTGAATTTCTTCCAAAGATGAGTTTCGAATTCCGCTACCTTTGGGCCTTGACCGATCCAGCCGCTATGTAAAACTTTTAAAAGTTCCTCATCTACAGCAGGATTCATTGTAACTTTAAATAGTGGTATTTCTTTTATACATTTCATTTTTTACTCCATAGTTTCCAAGGATCATCTTCTATTAACTTGACTAGTATATCTCCATGACAATCTTGTGGTTTGCACCAGCAAGCAAGAGCCTTACCTTTAAGCTCTGGTAATGCATCAATAAGATCTTGTCTGTCTTTTTTAATATACTCATAATATTTATCAAGACATTCTTTTCTGTTCCCATCTCTACTAATCTTAAATGGATTTCCCCATTTAGTAGGTCTTCCGATATAGACAACTTCTTTATCACCACTATAAGTAGATATGTTAACACAAATAGTTTTCATATATCACTTACCTTTCTCTGGTTTCTATAATCAATAGATCTTTCCTGTACTTTTTTAGAATCCATCGTTGAAAAAACTTCTACTACCTTCCAACCATCATCATCTTTTAGTTTTACATAGTTTCCGACTTTAGCAAACTTTTCAGGAATCCAACTATATTGAAAAGTAATTCCTTTTTGTAATTTGCATTGTCGATGATTCATTATATCGAATCCACATCTACAAAATACTTCTCTAAAAGTTGACAGGCTTCATACTCATCATTGACCCATACGTTTACGGTTTGCTGTACGAATGGATGCTGACAGATATATGATGATAAGTCATCAGCAAAAGCTATTACTGCTTTATCAGGACTGTCATAATACCATGACAATTCAAAGAATGATCCAAGCAGAGGTTTATCAGGATCATATTGATTCATATTAACCATTGCTATAGTTGATCTATCTACGTAGCTTCTGTCTTTAGGAACTAGTAAATCAATCCCCCAACTTCTGCTTTTCTTCTTAACAGCATATTCCTTCTTCTCTAAAACATTCTTATTAAAGGGATTAGAGCAAGGATTAATAAAACCAATACTTTTACATTCTCCAGTTTTAAAATAATCAATTACATTTTTTCTCCATTGGTAGGTTACTTCAAATTTCGGTGAAATTTGCCCAACTAGATATACAAGTTCTTTCATAATAACACCTTCCTATATTATTTTATCCATTAACATTGTTACTGCTCTAGTAACACTTAACTTATCATAATCTTTTTTTGGATCTTTTTCATGATCATTTCTTTTCTTCCAATTTCTTATTACAATTCCTGCTAAGAAAATTAGTAATGCCGCTGAAATGTTTACTAACAAAGGAAACATATAATACTTCATTACTATAAGTAACCAACTATCAATTGTATTTAAAATTAATCCATCTGTTAATATATGTATCATTTTATCCTCTTTAGATAACCTTTCGGATTGAACGTCATCATATACTTTTCACATTCAGAATCAGCTTTCCATGAATCATCATGATCTTCTAAAAAGTCTTCTACCGCTTCATATGGGCCTTTCCCCCATTTCCAAGGAACAGGATGACCATTAGCGTGAGTGTCTTCTACTATCATATAAGAATCTACAGGAACTAGCGTAGAATACATGTACATCTCTTTTCTTACATGTTCAAATCTATGATCAGAATCCAGAATGACTATATTCTTTTTTCCTTTTACTTGATCTTTAATAGAATCAAATATTATTGGATTAGTACTACTTCCATGTAAAAATTTAATTCTATTAAAAAGTTTTTCAGGAATTATTCCCCCATCACATTTAGATTCTATATCACAAGTGATTACTTTTCCATGACCAATTATCTCCATAATAGAAGCATAGAAAACAGCCGCTCCACCTTTAGCTGTACCAGTCTCAATTACAAAGTCTGGTTGAATGTTCCATATAAGTTCCTGTAGTATAAATGCATCGAATGGAAGTTTATAGCAAGGCACACCTAGCCATTTTGTCTTCTCCCAAATTCTACTTGTCTCATAATGTTTGTGAAATTCATTTATAGCTGTAATCATAAATTAATACCCTCCACATATTATTATTATACCAATTATTGCAAATAAACCTTCTATTACTACTTTTATTTCATTCATGATTTTCACCTCTTAAAAAATAAAGTCATTGAAGGAAATGCAGTAAACACTTGAGCCTTGAACTCTGGATGAGTTAAAGTTGAATTTACTACCTCTGGTGCTATCGGTCTTCTATCATGTTTTATCATCCATTCTACTTTATCACGTTCTGGACTTCCCCCTTCGAAAGCAATGATACCACCAGAAGAAATTTTTGATCCCCAATGATCTAGAGTTTTTCGTAATATATCTCCATCATTTGAAATATCCATATGAAGAAAATCAACCTTTCCATCTGCAAAGTATTGATAAACTTCAAGCGCATCTCCGTAATGTAGATTTACATATCTATTAAGAAGATTGCCTTGATCCCTCAACATTTTCGCTACATCTTTAAAAGTACCATGCTTATAAGTATATTCTTCCCATAAGTCATAAGCTATAAATTTATTATCACATCCCATCTTCTCATGATTAAATCTTAGAGCATGAGCTATATGAAAAGTAGAAAATCCATCTAGCACTCCACACTCAATAACAAATTTAGGTCGATGAGCTAATATCAACCCTCTAAGAAGACCACCGAAATTATTTTTAATATAACTACTTCTCATAGGACTTTCTATTTCCATTAAGTTCTCCTCAAGATCATAAGTTTATTTTCGTTCCATCCAAATTCTACATATGGGAAAATTTCTTGAGCTTCTTCCATTCTGTACCACTTCATTAATTCTCTTTTTTCCTTACAAACCATTCCCTCTACTTTTGTTCCTTTACATTTATCATCATAATATTCATAGCATGTATCATCTTTAGGACATCTATCAGGTGTTCCGTACCATGTCATTATTTACACTCCTTAAAAGCGTAGTATAGTAACATCCTACCTTACATGATGCTACAACTGGACACACTTTACATTTAGGAGATAGTTCTTTTACGCTTTCTGTTTTTATCTTGGAAAACTTCTGGAGCATTGTAGTTACTTCTTCTACTGATTTCGGTTCTCCGTTATCATCCAGAAGTGAGCCAAGTTTTATTCTTGTTTGGTTGCAGAAGTAAATATCAAAATTGGGAAGTATTAATCCCATTTGAACATCTCCGCAACAAGTAATTTTTTCTGCATGAATTCCATCTATAGCAGAACTATCAGATAACATAACTTTATGTAGTCTGTCAAGCATTTTCTGAGTATAAAAACACATCGGCAATACATGATCATAATTAAATGGAATTCCTCTTTTAATAAATTGAGGTACTAATGTAGTAATTGCTTCTAGCCAATTTTCCCTATAGTTTTCTTGAACACCATCATCAAACAGGTTTACTTGAGTATCAGGTGAAATTATTATATTAATCATTGGCTGTAAACGCATACAGTCTACCACTTTACCTAGCATCTCATAAAACTCTTTCTTATTATAAGGAACTACAAAATGTAAAAGAATCCTTGAAATGAAAGGAGCATAATCAAAGAAGTCATTAGGATTAAAAGTAAATCCATTAATGATATATTGTATTTTATTCATCAAATGGTATTTTAAAATTAATGGATCTCTGGATATTTCTAACATCTTTGATCCATTGGTAAATAGATCTACTCCATCGTATGTAAGACATGCTTCCTGCATTATCTCTATGATTCTTGGATGAAGAGTAGGTTCTCCTCCCATTAACTTAACACGCTTTGAAGCTATTAATGGATGTCCTCTATTTTGACTCCACCATTTCAGAAGTATATCAGCGTCCATCTCTGCCGTTTTTCTGAATTCGGCATTGAAGCAATGAGGACATTTACCGTTACAAAGCTCCGTCAATACTAATCTATGAGCTATTTGAATCATTTATTTTCCTTTCTTTAAAGGTTTTTTAAATGTATGTACATCGTAATAAACAATACTTACATGAATATCATCATTAGTTTTTAAATGATCTTTAATAACTTGCCTTATTTTTTCTTTCAGTTCTATAGAACTATTATTTAAGGCTATTATTTTAAGATTTGATTTCTTCATGCCAACGGCTAGCTACATATTCCGCTTTAGCTAATTCTCTAGCGGCTTTACCTTTGGTTTCAAGTATTGAAGGATCTTTAGATATCTCTTCGATTACTTCTAAGTAATCCGTCACATCCTCACATAACCATCCTGTTTCTGGAGTTACCCTATCCTTTGCTCCGTATCTGTTATCAGCTATTACAGGCAAACCACAAGCCATAGCTTCAAGGATTACCCTTGGGCCTTGATCTTGATAGTTTGGTGGTAAGTGATACCAGAAGCAGTTACCTTGAGATAAGAATCTTGGAACAGGGATTTCATTGACCTTAAACTTATGTACTTGTGTATGGTCAAATGTTTGACTCCATGCTGGCATGTAGTAAAACTCCGTTTCATTGTTGACCTCAAGAATTTGAGTAATCAGGTCATTAGTGTAGTCTGGATGCTTCGCATCTCTTTGTGAATTATGTCTAATGAGTTTTAACGGAGCAGTATAATCTATATGCACTTCAAAGAACTCTGTCAAGTCTGTAGGTGGAGGAAGTACTTTAGTTACAGCATTAGGAATTCTTTCTAACAATTCGCTTTCTTTTGTAGAATTTAAGAATATATACTTATCCCAATCCAATGTCCATCCTTCTTCTCCAGCTTTTCCTAACTGATAGTTGAGGATCATGACTTTACGCTTCGCTTGTAGTTTATTCATTACTTCCATGTATTGAGGTAGACTAAAATTCCAAATACAATCACTAGTATAAAAAGTCATCAGGTCAATCGGTTGAATGATATCAATCCATGATCTTTTAGCAACTTCCTTTGGAATATTTTTCAAGTACTCTCCAGAGATGTTTCCAGTAGGAATTAGCTCTACTCTATAACCATCCTCTAAAAACATCTTCATGATTTGCAAACTACTTCTCTCCGAACCCCCGTACCCACGACATGTTGTAACCATTCTGAAAGAAGGTCGATCATCATTTTCAATTTCTACCTGTACTTTATCTCTTTCTACTTGGCAGATTTCTTTCTTCATCCACAAGTGGCATCTATGACCACCTTTAGCTACAAGCTCAAAGGTAGGTTCTAAATGCTTTGCTTGCCATTCTTTTTCTCCTACTCTTCCAGCGTCATGAACAATGACTATATCAGCTAATTCAGAAGCAAGTTTAGTAGACCATTCTCTATTAGTACTTCCTGCTGGCCCATCAACAAAAGCCATATCAAATTTTAAACCTTCTTCTCTAAAATTATCAATGTCTAATGTCTTTCCATCCCAATGAAAAATGTGATTCTTTTCAGTAGCCATATCTACAATCTTTTTAATCCATCCCTCTTTGTCTTCAAAGGTAATGACATTATCTACTAGCGTTCCGAAAAGCAATGAGGAAAGCCCTGCTCCGAATTCAAGAATATTCTTTACTCCGTTTTCTTGAATCACATCTTTCATAAACATCCAATCTCTATCAGTTATACAACCTCCTCCCCATTTAAAACCGAACTTCTCTAACAGTTCATTGTCTATATTGTCTGGAGTAGGCACTACAAATACTTTCTTTTCTTTGACTATATTATCGAAAAAGGTATTAGGGATCTTCTTTCCGTACACAAGTCTTCCACCTTGATAATACTTCCTTACCGATTCAGCTATCTCTTCTGGTTCGATTATAGACACACACTTTGGAACTTGTTTAGTGTTATGTCCTTCCTGTATCTTTTCATCTTTGACCAGATTCCTACACCCCTCAAGTTTACAAGCCCAACATGCTTTTGTTTCTGAACATTCCATTGTACCATTTGTTTGAACGTATTGATGTCCAAAATAGTTAGTAAACCATGCTGGTTCTCTAGCTCCTGCCAACACAACACAAGGATTATTAAAACATGCTGATAAATGCATATGCATTGATACCAGACCTAGAGATCCTTGAGCATGTAGGAAGATATTAAAAAGATCCCTAATACCTGTATCTCTATCTTGAGTCTTCCCTACATAGTCAATTGTATTTTCCAGTTTTGGATAAGGATGTCCATTGACTCCTAGTTGAACAACCTTGATATCATCTTTTAATAAATTAATTACTTCTTGCCAGCGGTGATACTGCTTTGAAGGCCACCCTGGTTCTCCTCCGTAAATGAAGATCCAGTAAGCTCCTTCGATTAATGGAGGTCTTTTATATTCTTCTTCTGTCATCCAAATATCAGGACGCATGAACCCCTGATTAATTTTCAGGTTCATTTTATTTTGTATGTCTAATCTGAAAGCATTAGTCATATGGAAATTCCATTGATTAGATTTATTCGTCAAAAATCCAGGCCCAACCTTCACTACCTTCCTATCATCATTACTTTTGAATTGATGATCTATATAAGGATTATTATCCCAAATATGCATTGCTGTAGTTATTACACCTACCCTTGTATTTGGATATGTTTTCTTGAAGTCTCTTACTCCAGCGGTCATTGTAAGAATGTCTCCAATAGCTTGTCTGTTATGAAATATTACTTCCTGCGGAGCTTTGGACTCTTCTACTGCTATCGCTTCTTCTGGTGCTTCTCCAAGTCCTTTAAGCTGTATTTTGGAATAGGTTAATAGATCCTCTACAATGGCATCTATTAATTCTTGTTTAGGTAGTATATGGTGGATATGATTATCTGAAAATCTAACTGAAATTAACATATCGGTAGCATCGTTCCTGCTCCCAACACCTTTATCTTTAAGAATTGTATCCGCTTCTTTCCGCAACATTTTTCTGATATTGGACATATAATAAACTCCTTATTGATTTATCTGATCTTTAGCAAATGCTTTGAATCCAAAATATGCTGTTATGATTGCTCCTTCTATAAAGTAAGACCATGTAATAGGTTCTCCTAAAACAGCAAGTTTACTTTCTGGAATTGTATAAAATAAAAGAAGAGTTTTAACCATCATCCATATTAAAGTAATTATAGTAATACGTCTTCTAGTTCTCCATTTACGCATTATTAATGTTTTACCATTTTGACCAGTTAAATAATCAAGTTCGCTCTTCTTCTGCTCCGAAAGCTCTTCTGTCATCTCTACCTCCAATAAATGGAGCGGAGGGTACTAGCGTATCCAGTCATATATCTAGAATATTTCCGAATACTCCCCTCCGCATAAATTCATTTACATCTCTTCTAATTCTTTAAGAAGATCTTCATCGTCTGAATCAGTAACGGTAGGTTTCTCTTCCGCTTTTTTCTCTTCCTTCTCTTCCTTAACTACTTTTTCTTCCTTTGATTCATCATCTTCATCCCAAGGTGGAAGGTCTTCTTCTTTTGCAGGAGGATCTTCTTCTTTCTTTTCTTCTTCTGGATCTTCATGATCTTTTGTTCTTTCTTTTGGTTTAGATCCATCGTCTTCGAAACCTTGTTTAATAGCTTCATCAGCTACCATATCCCACAAAAATTCATTTTTCAATATCTCTACCATTTTAGGATTAGATACTTCCATCTCTTTAATATACTCATCAAGATCTACAGTCTTATCCATAACAGCTTGAATTGCTTCATCTGAATCAGCGATAGCTGACATGCTTCTGGCAAAATCAGAATTAGAATAATCGGGCCATTGCTTACCTCTATCATCTTTTTTAGTAGAAAGAACTCTAATGATAAAGTTTCTTCCTTCTTCACTTGGATCAAATATACTTAATCCATATCCTTCTTCTGTATCTGTTATTTCTTTTTTAAGCTTTTGCTCCAGCTTTCCAGGGAATTCATACAGTTTTAAAGTACCAGACATTTTACTTTCTTTTTCTTTGTCTGCATCTCTAGGATCTTTGACTACAAACCAATTGCCTACAAACTTTTCTTTACGTTTGAGTGCATAGCCTTGAGCCTTATCCTGTTTGGTTCCACCAGCGTAGAGCTTTGAAGTGACAGAACAGAAGGGGCAATAGTTTTTGAAGTCATGAGATTTAGGACATAATATAAAAATCCAACTCTCATCTCCAGCTTGCCACATGTGGTAGTAAAAGCGTTTGTAGAATTTGCCTTTCGGATCTGGAACAAATCGACCTTCATAGACTTTAGGATTCTCTATAGATCCCTTCTCTGGAGTAGGCCAGAGTAACGCACTTCGATTTCCACCACCACTATCTTTTTCTTCAATCTTTTCTTTTTGAAACTCATTAAATAATTCTTTATCTATCCATTTTGATGACATAATTTTACCTCCACAAGTGTTTTTGAATTACATTCTAACACAGGGAGATAAATTTGTAAACGTCCTAAATGAAAAAAAGTGAAAAAAAAATGCTCCAGTCGAAATGACTAGAGCATTTTCTAAATTTACTTTCTCTGTAGGAATTACTGTTTTATCAATGGCATCCCAACATTAGCCTGAATCCAAGGACGATCTTCTGTACTTGTCTCATTCTGAGCATACCCAAGTCCACCACCGACTAAGCCAGAGGTCTTTCCTGAGTCGCTAATAGCTCCACCAACGGTGTAAGTACCGATACCGAAACCGCTTGCTTCAACGGCTCTGTGCGCTCCTTCTGTGACTATCTGCATGTGACCAAATCCAGCCCTTAAAGCTTTCAGACCACATTTACCGATAACCATAAAAGAATTGGTTTCTCTATCATCGGCTTCACCATCAACAAAACCACCTACCGTAAGATTCTCTTTACGAACACCTACCAGTTTTCCCTCTTTTACTACAGGGGCAATGATAGAAATGGTAAGCCATTTAACACCAGCATCATCAGCTTTGGCAGTAGCTACATCAGCACGAACAATCTGCAAATTGGCATCGACATCTCCACCTTTTGCCAGATTTTCTAATGCACCTTCTGTTAAGTTAACGCTGATTGCTTCTAGATCACCAGTAAG
>Ga0307380_10000812_pt1 | contig 46927 bp, 43 predicted proteins | sample UN3MG_FD_202239 | JGI IMG/M metagenome (GOLD analysis project Ga0307380, IMG submission 202239) | Soil microbial communities from Risofladan, Vaasa, Finland - UN-3 | ecosystem: Environmental > Terrestrial > Soil > Coastal area > Acid sulfate soil | place: Finland: Risofladan, Vaasa | collected... | reverse complement strand
CCCGCCGCGGGTGAAGCGCCGGCCGAGGAAGAGGACGCGGGGGCCGAAGAAGGCGCCCAGAGGTGAAGGGCGCGTGACCCGTCTCTCGCGGCCGGCGACCGCTCGAGGCAGGCTTGTACGGTGAGGCGCGACGGCGCCCGTCAGTGCGCGAAAGGCGATTCCGCCTTGTCCGCCGGAGCCGGGCGCTTGGGCGACCGCTTGAGGAAGGGCGCGGCGGTGCGCTGCATGGTCGCGGTCACGCGCATCCGCTTCTCATTCTCCGCCTCTCGCGGCGCGCGCTCCGGTTCCTTCCATTCCAGGCACAAATCGAGTTGCAGCAAGTGGTCGGGCGACAGCCATGCTGCCACCAGGGTGGCGTGGCGGCGGTGGTCGTCGCGCGCCACCCGCCATTGGGGCAGGTCCGGGGCGCCCTCGCGCGACCATCCCTGCTGTGTCATGCGGTCGTCGTAGTGCTGAAAGACCTCGATCGAGGGATAGTCGAGCGCGACGTAGTAGGCGGCCGTCTTCCAGTCCCGGTCCGGGACCGAATTCTCCCGCAGCTCAAGGGCGGACGGGTAGATCGGCAAGACGGCCTCCGGCTGCCGCCGCGGAAGCGCGTCCCGGCGGGACAGGATCAGGATCAGCCCCAGCCACCCCAGCATCACCAGGACGATGGCGATCGCAAGCCCCCGGCGCAGGCCCTTGTCGCGCCTTCTGTCATTCATGCTGCTCTTGCCTCGCCCGAGGATTCACGAGCTCGCGCGCGCCGGAGATGATGAAGTAGGCGGCGAGCACGACCATGAACGCCCCACATGCGCCCACCAACCACCGATAGAATAGCGGCGACATGAACGAACGACCATACGACACCCCCAGCGCCACCAGGCAGTACCACACCAGGTCCGAACCCACGTGGCCGACGAACAGGACCCCCAGCCCGACCGCTCCGTCGCGCCTGGCGCGCGCGACCAGCGCCATCCCCAGGGTCGCCCACCACAAGCTCCAGTAAGGATGCGACAGGCTGATCAGCAGCCCGCGGGCGACCTCGCGCCCGGCGCTGCCCAGGCGCCAGGGTGCGCCGCCGGCCAGACCCCTCCCCGCGTCGAGGAAGCCAACCCCACCCGCGCCCGGCGACACCAGCATGCCCCAGCCCATCCACACCAGCACGCCGCCGCCGATCAGTCCCAGGGCGGCGAAGACGTAGCGCTTGCGCAGCGCCGCCCCCAGGCCGACCGCCAGCGCGGCGATGACCATCAGCTCCAGCAGCCCGTGCCCGACCATCAGCAGCGGTCCCGCCCAGAAGCCGTTCGCCGCGGCATCCGCCACCGTCACCGCCAGCAGCGGCCCCGGCATCAGCGCGCCCGAGAAGGCGGTGCCGAACGCGTACACCAGCAGCGCCGCCAATCGCCGACGCGCCGAGCCCCGCAGCCCTGCCGGCGGCGCGGGCGACGCGGATGCGGTTCGCGGATAGCGCCCGTCCCCGTTCAACGCTGGTTCACGTCCCGCAGCGGCTCCCCTGACCGCTGCCTTCCGCCGCTTCTCATCATCACCGGGGTGGCTTCACATGCTCCGAGCTCACCCGTGCACCATCTCCACGTTGGCCCGCGGCACCAGCGCGCGGCGGCCGTCCTCCAGCTCCACCTCCACCACGCGCACCTTCGCCTCGGTCTCCACCGGCTGCGGCTGCGCCGGCAGCGCCGTCACCTTCCCCAGCCGCCCGAAGTAAGGCTCCCGGATCAGTCGCACCTGCGCCCCCACCGCCAGTTGCGCGGGCGGGGACGGGCCCAAGGCGGACTGTATCCGCCCGACAGATGACGGTCCCTGTTCAGGAACAATCCCCCCTCGCGCCACGATGATCTCCGGCCGGATGACCCCCGCGCGGATCTGCGTCTCGCCATCAATCGAGGCTTGCCTACCCGCCAGCGACGCCAGCAACTCGAAGGTCGCCGCCGCCATCGCGACGCTGCCGAAGCCCTCGGTGATGATGAGCGTGAACGGCACCTGCTCCTGGCCGGTAATCGCCACCCCGATGTCGTAGCCGACGAACGCCCGCAGGTCGGTGTCCGCGATGCCGCCCACGACGACCCCGGCGGCGCCGGCCCGCCCCGCCGCCGCCAGCGACTCGCCGTCGGCGCTCGCACCCCCCACCAGCACCGCGCCCCGCGCCTGCTCGCCGACGAGCGAGAGGTCGAGCGGCGCTTCGGGCCCCCGCGCGGCCATGCGCACCACGCCGCGACGCTCGCCGCCCACTCCGAAGATCCCCTGCACCAGCGCCGCCTGGGTTTCCACCACTACCCCCTGCCCTTCGATCACGCGCTCCACGCGCCCGCCGATGTGCGCCAGCACCTCCAGCGGCACCGGCGCCTCGCGGATGGCCACGAACCCCGACAGCGGGCTGACATGCTCGATCACCCCCGCCACCGGGGAGGCGCAGGCGTTGTGGAACAGCCCGAAGAAGCTGCGCGTCTCCGCGATCACCTCCCCCGCCGTGACCGCCTCCCCCGGCGCCTTGCGCATCGTCCCCGGCACATCGCCGGGGTTCACCCCCAGCCGCTCCGACACCTTGATCGACGTCAGATTGCCCGGTCGCATTGCCCGCGCCACCGGCGTTTCCGCCTCCACCTGCTGCCCTTGCGCCACCAGCACCTCGCCGGCGACGGGCAGTAGCCGCTCCTTGCGCAGGACGATATTCGCGGTCACCGTCAGACCGCAGGCATAGGCGATGGGCATGGCTAACCTTCTCCCCCTGCGCCGGCGCCGGGGGCGTCGGCGGCGCGCGGCGCCTGCGGGTCGGCGCCGACCTGGCGCAGCCACCGCCGCAGTGTCAGCGCGCGGTCCTGCGACGGCAGCTCCAGCGGGCGCCCGCGCGCGTCAATGATCAGCCCCACCACCCCGCCGCGCGCGCGGACCGTTAGCGGCCGGCCCGCGCCCGCGCCCACATCCAGGCCGCGCGCCGGGCGCACCGTCACCTCGGCCTCGGCTCCGGTTTCAAGGGGGAACACCCGCAGCTCTCCGAAAAGCGCTTCGACGTCGCCGTCGGGGGTGCTCACCACGACCGCGGAGGCGCCGGGCTTGGAGGCGCCCACCACCGCCACCACCGTGCCCAGCGGGATGAGGCAGTCGCGGCGGAAAACCTCGTGCGCGGCCTCCGGCAGCACCTGCGCCAGCACCCCGAGCTGGGGCATCATGAAGATGCTGTCCACCGCCAGTTCGGTCACGCCCTCGGGCTGGAAAGCGTCAATCATCATCAGCGCCGCCTGCTCGCGGCGCGGCGCGTGGGACAGCACGCCCCCGCTGCCGATGATCAGCCCCAGCTCCATCAGGTTGACCCGGCTCTCCGCGCCGGCGTCCTGGGAGAAGGTATCGCCCACCGTGCGCCGGCGCTGCACCCCGCGCAGTCCGACCGCCAACTGGCGATGCTGCGCCAGCGCCAGGCGCAGCGCCTCGCGCGCCACCGCCTGCTCGATCAACAGGTCATCGGGGGTTTGCGGGATGGTGGTCGGGCGGATCATCTTATTGCGCAGGCGGTTGCGCAGGTCCCCCTCCTCGACCGCGAACGGCACCCAGCGCGCGATGCCCTCGATCCCCGCCTTGGCCAGCACGTTGGAGACGCTGTAGCTCATGCCGAGGTTGGCGCTCACGGTGCGCGTGAACTCGCCGCCGAAGACGGAGAACACGTCGGTCGTCGCCCCGCCGATGTCCACCGCCAACACGCTGCGCGCTTGCGCCTGGGCCGCGATCTGCACCATGTCGCCCACCGCCGCCGGGGTCGCCATCACCGGGGCGGTCGTCCACCCCAGCAGCTTGTCGTAGCCCGGCGCCTGGGCCATGACGTGCTCGAGGAAGAGCTGGTGGATGGCCGCCCGCGCCGGCCCCAGGTTCTCGCGCTCCAGCGCCGGCCGCAGGTTATCAACCACGGTCAGCCTGACCGCCGTGCCCAGGAGTTCGGCGACCGGCTCGCGGGCCTCGGCGTTGCCGGCGTAGATCACGGGCAACTGGAACCCGCTGCCCAGGCGCGGCTTGGGCGCGGCGGCGCGCAGGATCTCCGCCATGTCGAGCAGGTGGCTGACGGTGCCGCCCTCGGTGCCGCCGGACATGAGGATCATGTCCGGGCGCAGGCTGCGGATGCGCTCGATCTGCTCGTGATCCTCGCGCCCGTCATCCACCGCCAGCACGTCAATCACGATCGCGCCCGCGCCCAGCGCCGCCCGCTGCGCGCTCTCCGCGGTCATGTTCTTGACCACGCCCGTCACCAACATCTGCAAGCCGCCGCCCGCGCTGCTGGTCGAAACGTAAAGGTCGGCACCCCCCGACCCGTTGCCCCCGACCCGCAGCCGCCCGTTGTGGACGAACGACTCGCCGGTGAGGTCCTCCAGCTCGCCCGCGGCGTTGAGAACGCCCACGGTGACGTCGTCGAAGGGGGCTTCCACCGTCGTCGGCGCCTCGCCGCGCGCGACCAAGCGGTAGCCGTCATCCCCCCGGCGAATGAGGATCGCCTTGGTGGTGGTGCTCCCGCAGTCGGTGGCGAGGATGGTATTGACGGAGTCGCCCATAATGGGTGTCGGCAGGCGCGCGGCGTGAGGTCCGACCACGCGGCGCGACGCTGCGATTGCATCTTAGCATAGCCCTGTTTCCACGGTCAACGCGGGGCGCAAGGGTTATGACCCGCGCGTGCCGAACACGCAGGAGACTTGACGCAAGGAGGCCGCAAGGTGAGTCACGCGACGGCGAAGATAGCGATGTTGATCTGCGACGGGCTGGGCGACCGCCCGTGCCCGGAGCTCGACGGCGAGACCCCGCTCGAGGCGGCCCGCAAGCCCCACCTCGACGCCATCGCCGCCCGCGGCGAGTGCGGCATCATGGACCCCATCGCCCCCGGCATCCGCGCCGGCAGCGATACCTCCCACCTCGCCCTGCTCGGCTACGACCCCCACACCACCTACACCGGGCGCGGCCCCTTCGAGGCCGCCGGCATCGGCATGGATGTCCGCGGCGGCGACATCTGCTTCCGCTGCAACTTCGCCACCGTGGACGACGGTTTCGTCATCCAAGACCGCCGCGCCGGGCGCATCGAGCACGGCACCCGCGAACTCGCCCAGGCCCTCGACGGCATGACGCTCGATGGCGTCACCGCCGTCTTCAAGGAGTCCATCGAGCACCGCGCCGCCCTCATCCTGCGCGGCGAAGGCCTCGGCCACGATGTCACCGACACCGACCCCCACGAGACCGGCCAGAAGGTCTGGCAGGCCCGCGGCGGCGACCCCGCAAGCGAGAAGACCGCCCGCGCCGTCAACCAGTTCGTGCGCCGCTCGTATGAGTTGCTCAAGGGCCATCCCGTCAACCAACAGCGCCGCCGGGAAGGCAAGCCGCCGGCTAGTATCGTCCTGCCGCGGGGCGCCGGCATCGCCCCCCACCTGGAGCCGTTCGAGCAGCGCCACAAGCTGAGCGGCGCGTGCGTGGTCGAGGTCGGGCTGATCAAGGGTCTCGGCCGCTACTTGAAGATGGCGGTGCCCGAGGTGGCGAGGGCGACCGGCGGCTACGACACCGACGAGCTGGCGCTGGCCCAGGCGGCGGTGGAGGCGCTGGCGGCGAATGATTTCGTGTTGTGTAATCTCAAGACCAGCGACCTCGCCGGCCATGACGGCGACGCGCAGCGCAAGGTCGCGGCGGTGGAGAAGTTCGACCGCCTGGCCGGGTACATCGCCGAGCAGTTGGGCGACGACGCCTACATCGTCATCACCGGCGATCACTCCACCCCGGTAGCGGTGCAGGATCACTCCGGCGACCCGCTGCCGCTGGCGCTGGCGGGGCCGGGCGTGCGCACCGACGCGGTGCGCGAGTTCGGCGAACGGGCGACCGCCGTCGGCGGACTGGGGCGTATTCGCGGCGCCGACATCATGCCCATTCTGACCAGTCTCGTGATGACGCAGGACAAGTTCGGGGCGTAGCCGTTCGCGGGGCTGGGCCGCCAGCCGGAGCGGGGGCGATGCACCGCGGGTTTGCCTGCCCTATTGAGTGGCTAGGTCGCGCCGCGACCGCCACCCCGGCCCAGCGGGCTTAAGGGCTCGTCGAATGGGTCGAAGGGGGGCCCCGCCTGGCGACCGGCGGGCAAGCCCCGGCAGTGCTACATGGCAGGGCTCACACCAACGTACCGAGTTCACACCCCCTCGGCAGGAGCTGCTGGGTCAGTCGGCGCAGCCCCCAGTCAGTCGGCGCAGCCCTTGACAGGCCATGGCGCCCTGTGCTAGATTGACGAGTCGCGACTCAAGGGGGCGACCTGGCCGAAGCGGAGACTATCTCGCCCCGACCGGTCGGGGCGCCCGTTGGAGTCCGACACAATTTGGCCGGAATTGCATGGTGGCCCGGAGCTTGCCCTGAGTGAGCCGAAGGGTTCTCAACCGGCGCCACCGACCAGGGCTGACAGCACCAATCGCCGCCTCGCATCGCAGCACCGCCCCACGCACAGTCCCACCACGACCTATGCTGCTCAAGTCGCGCCTCGGCTGGTGCCGCGTCAAGATTGACCTGCATGGGATATCCTTTGTCGTGGCGAGAATTGCGCCCCGACATGGAACGTACCCATCAGCTCACGGTTGACGGGGCGCTGGGTTCCTGGTGCGGCGGGCGGAGCCAGACGGTGGCGTCGCTCCGGAGCGGACAACTCCGAGGGAGGACCCTGTATGGCACCACGCGGCCGCGGCCCGGGTAGGATGCATCGCTTCGAGCCGGTATTCCCCGGCGCCTGGCGCCTGGGGATGCTCAGCGCGCTGATTGCCGCTCTCTGCCTGATCACGTGGTCCATCGGCGGCGCGGGCGTTACCCCCTTGTGCGCCGACGCCGCGCCCGACGACGGGCGGGTGATGGTCACCTTGCTCGCCGACGGCGAGCAATCAACCCTTCGCAGCGACCCGGTGATGGTCGCCGAGCTGCTGGCGAGCGCGGGTATCGCGCTGGGCGAGCTCGACCGCGTCGAGCCTGCGCTGGAGCGCGTGGTGGCGGAGGGCGATGTCGTGCGCGTGGTGCGGGTGACGCGCGAAGTGGTCGAGCGGGAGATCGAGATCCCGATCGCCACCCGCGTGCGCCTTGATCGTCGCGTGCACCGGCCGATTACCCTGCGCCCGGGCCGGCCGGGGCGGGCGCTGGCGACGCTGGAGGTCTGGCGCCGCGACGGCGCGGAGACGCAGCGCAGCGTGATCTCGCAGCGGACGCTCGAGCCGATGCGGCCGCAGGTGGTGGTGCGGGGGACCGTATCCTTTCCTTCGCGCGGCGGGCAGGTGCTATACCTGGAGGCGACGGGCTATGACCCCGGGCCGCGCAGCTGCGGGCGCTATGCCAGCGGCTACACCGCCATCGGGGTGCGCGCGGGCAAGGGGATCGCGGCGGTGGATCCGCGGGTGATCCCCCTGGGCACGCGGCTCTACGTTGACGGCTACGGCGAGTGTGTCGCCGCCGACGTCGGCAGCGCCATCAAGGGCCGCCGCATAGACCTCGGCTTCGACACCTACCGCGAAGCGCTGGCCTGGGGGCGGCGCACGGTGCGGGTGCGCATACTGGAGTGACCCCGATTCCCACCGCGCGCGGCGCCCGGCACGCGGACCGCGTCACGCGCCCAGCTCCCGCTGCAGCAGCTCCTTCATCTGCGCCGCGTTGGTGGCGGCCTGGCCCCCGTAGCAGTTGTTCATGAACACGTACACGCGCTCGGTCTCCTCCTCGAGCCCGCGGATCTTGGGCGTCCACTCGCGCAGCTCTTCTTCGCTGTAGAGGTAGTCGTAGCGCGTCTTGGCGTCGCCTTTCCACCATTTCTCGTAGTTGCGCCCGTGGAAGCGCACATAGCCGATCGCGGAGGTGGCGACGGCGACGGGCGGCATGAGACTGCTAAAGCGCGGCTCGTCCACCGCGCAGAAGCCGATGCCGGCCTCACGCAGGAGATCGAACACCGCCGGCTGCGCCCATTCGCGGCTGCGAAACTCCGCCACCAGCGGCAGCGCGCCGAAGCGCTGCTTGAACTCAAGCAGGTAACGGCGATTGTCCTCGGTGTTGTGGAAGCGGTGCGGGAACTGCGCCAGCACGCACCCGAACTTGTCCGCCTCCAGCAGCGGTTGCAGCGAATCCAGGAACGCCTGGAAGTCCTCGTCGTCGCCCGCGCCCGGCTCGTGAGTGAGACCGCCGTAGGCCTTGACCGTGAATCGGAAGCCGGCGGGCACCTTCTGCGCCATGTAATGGAACGTGCGCGCGGGCAGCAGCCGGTAGTAGGTCGAGTTGACCTCCAGGCAGTCGAAGCGTTCGCCGTAGTACCTCAACCACTCCTTCGCGGGCATATCGCCGGGATAGAAGCTGCCCTTCCAATCGGGGAACTTGAAGCCGGAAGTGCCGACGTGGATCATCTGCGTCGCCCCTGCCGGCGGCGGCGCGGCTGACAGGCGGGGCAGAAATGCGCCGAGCGACCGGCGAGCACCATGCGTTTGATTTCCGCCCCGCAGCGCTTGCACGGCAGCCCCGCGCGCTGATAGACCGCTAGGCAGCCCTGGAAGTCCCCGGGCGCGCCGCGCGCATCAACGTAGCCCCCGTCGGCGGAGGAGGTGCCGCAGCGACGAATGGCGCGGCGCAGGACCTGCGGCAGCGCGCGGCCCAAGCGCAATGTCTCGTCGTCGGTCAGGGTGTTGGCCGGTTGCGCGGGGTGTACCCCCGCGCGAAACAGCGCCTCGTCGGCGTAGATGTTGCCCACGCCTGCGAGCAGGCGCTGATCCATGAGCACCGGTTTGATGGCGGCGGAGCGGCGCGGCAGGTGGGCGCGCAGATGCGCGCACAGGCCCCGCCCGAACGGCTCGGGGCCGAGGCTGGTCAACCCCGGGATCGCCGACAGGTCGGTGCCGCGGGCGACATAGACCTCCCCGAAGCGGCGGGGGTCAACATAGCGCAGCTCGCGGCCATCTTCGAGGCGCAGCGTGACGTGGGTATGCGTGGCTCGCGGCTCGTCCGTCGCCGTTGCCAGCAGGCGTCCGCTCATGCCCAGGCGCACGACCAGGGTATCGGCGTCGTCGAGGGTCAGCACCAGGGCCTTGCCGCGGCGGCCGACGGCGGTGATGCGCCGGCCGACCGCGAGGCGCGCAAACCGGCGAGCCGACTGGCGGTGGCGGCCCAGGAGGTCGCGCTTGCCGACGAGCGCTGCGACGATGCGGCGGCCGCTGATCTCAGGCGCGAGTTGACGGCGAATGGTTTCCGCTTCCGGCAGTTCCGGCATCCGCGAGCCTCGCGATCGCGGCGGGCCGTCCGCGGTCGGGAATCCATGGTCGGCGGCCCGCGACTGCCTAGATTATAGCAGAACGCGAGCGTGAATTCGGCTGCGCGGAAAGGCCAGGCAGCGCACGCGGCGAAACATATCACGTCATGGTCGCCGCAGCCGCCGCCTGGTAAAAAAGCGTTTGCTCCGGTCAAGAGCGTGTGGTATAATGTGCGCGCTTTCGCAATCGCACCTTGATATCGCGGACAACGTGGCGCGCGTGCGCGAGCGGGTCGCGGCCGCGGCCGCCCGTGTTGGGCGCCGCCCCGAGGATATCACCCTCGTCGCCGCCGCGAAAACCATCGCCCCCGAACTTATCGCCGACGCGGCCGCAGCGGGGATCACCGATGTCGGCGAGAACTACGTCCAGGAGGCGCGCGCCAAGATCGAGCGCCTCGGCCGCGGCGTGCGCTGGCACCTGGTCGGACACCTGCAGACCAACAAGGCCACGCAAGCGGTGGAGCTGTTCGACCTCGTGCAGACGGTGGACAGCGAGCGCCTGGCGCGGGAGCTGGATCGCCGGGCGCGCGCCGCCGGGCGCCGGCTGGCGGTGCTGGTGCAGGTCAACACCAGCGGCGAAGGGACCAAGTTCGGGGTCGCCGGCGATGACGCGCCGGGCCTGGCCGAAGTCGTGGCCGGTTTGCAGGGCCTCGAGCTAAGAGGGCTGATGACCATCGGGCGGTTCGGCGCGGAGCGGCAGGCGGCGCGCCCCGATTTCCGATTGCTGCGCCGCCTGTTCGAGCAGATCGCGGCTTCCCTCCCCGGGGCGCCGATGACATGGCTGTCAATGGGCATGAGCCAGGACTTCGAGGTCGCGATCGAAGAAGGAGCGAACATGGTGCGGGTGGGCACCGCGATTTTCGGCGCCCGCCCGGCCGCAGCCGGTGAGCAGGGGAACGGATGAATCGGCGAGACGGTCGCGGCTGGCTTGGCCTGCAGGCGCTTCAGCGTTCAACTGCTCGCCCGCTGCGCACGGGCGAACACAACCGAATAGGGCACCACGAACCCGTTGCCGGCCGTAGGCTGACGGCATACAGCACACTTGCAGCACACATCACAGAACCGGGAGGGTCGCATGTCAGGCGTAGTGGAACGGGTCAAGGGCTGGTTGTTCGCCGAGGACGACGGCGATGAGACGGCGGCGCCGGTGAGCGCGGACCGCGGCGCCAAACCACGATTGCTTCTCCATCCCCGCCAGGACGAGATCTTCGTCCGCTGGCCCAAGTCGCTGGATGACGCCCAGGTCTGCGCCGATTGCTTGAAGGCGCGCCGGCCGGTGATCGTCAACCTGCGCATGCTCGAGGATCTTCAGGCTCGCCGCGTGCTCGATTTTCTGGGCGGCGTCGTTTACGCCATTGACGGCCACCTGGAGCAGGCAGGCGACGGCATCTACGTCCTCGCACCCGCGGCCATGCTCATCACCGCCGAGGCGGACGAGCAGCCCGTCGCCGCCGACCTCTGGAGCGATCCCTCCTAGGATCGCCGCGGCGTCCCCACCGCCGGCGGTGACGGCTGTTCGCAGCCCCACGGTGGGCGCAGGCCAGGCGCGGGCGCGCCACACCGGGCCGCGCGCGGGGCTGCGGCGTCACGCTGCGGCGTTACTATGTCCGACGCCCGCACCATAGCGATCATCGGCACCGGCCGCATGGGCACGGCGCTGGCGAGCGGCCTCATCGCCACCGGCGCCGCCGCCGCCTCGATTCGCGCCTTCGATCACGACCCGGCGCGCCTGCGCGCCGTCGAGGGCCTGGGCTTGACCCCGTGCGCCGACACGGCGGCAGCGGCCGCCGGGGCGGCCCTGATCGTGATCGCGGTCAAGCCGGCGGACGTCCCCGCCGCGCTCGCGCAAGTCGCTCCCTCCCTCACTGCTGCAACCCAGACGGTGCTGTCGCTCGCCGCGGGGGTCACGACGCGGGCGCTGCGCGCGGCGCTGCCGCGGGACTGCCCGGCGGGGGTGGTACGGGCGATGCCCAACACGCCCTGCGTGGTGGGCGAGGGGATGGCGGTGATCGCCGCGGACAGCCCCGCGTCGGCGAAGGGCATCGCCGCCGCGCGAGAGGTGCTGGCGGCGGTGGGGCGGGTCATCGAGCTGCCGGAGGCGCTGCTCGACGCCGCCACCGGGCTCTCGGGGAGCGGTCCGGCCTATGCCTTCGTCTTCATGCAGGCTTTGGCTGACGGCGGAGTTGCGGCCGGGCTGCCGCGGGTGGTGGCGATCGAGCTGGCGGCGCAGACGGTGCTGGGAGCGGCGCGCATGGTGCTGGCGGGAGAGGGGCACCCCGAGCAGCTCAAGGACGCGGTGATGTCGCCCGCGGGCACCACCGCCGCCGGCGTCGCCGCCCTCGAGGCGCGCGGGCTGCGCGCGGCGGCGATGGAGGCGGTCGTCGCCGCCTGGCGCCGCGCGCGCGAGTTGGGAGCAGAGGACCCGTGACCCCGGCGCAGATCGGCGTGAACATGCAAGTGATATCGCTCATCCACATGGCCTTCTGGCTGCTGCAGCTGCTGGTGTTGGCGCGAGTGATCATTTCCTGGATCCGGGTAGATGCCCGGCATCCGCTGGTGCGCCTTATCCACGACCTGACCGAGCCCATGCTGCGGCCCTTGCGCTCGATGCTGCGCGTGCAGAGCATGGGGCTCGACTTCTCGCCCATCGTTCTCTTGCTCCTATTGTGGGTCGCGGAGCGGATAATCGTCAATCTGGTGGCAGGAGCGTTCTAGTGGTCAACGACATCATGCCCATTGACATCGTCAACCAGAAGTTCCGCCAGGGTCTGCGGGGGTACGTGCAGACCGAGGTGGACGACTTCATGGGGCGAGTGGCGGACGCATACGGCAAGGCGTTGGAGGAGAACGACCGCCTGAAGCAGCAACTGGAGAAGGCGGAGCGGGAGCTGCGCCAGTATCGGGATACGGAGGAGATGATCAAGAGCGCGCTGGTGCTGGCGGAAAAGACGGCGGACGAGGCGCGCAGTCGCGCGCAGGACAAGGCGAGCCTGATGGTGCGCGAGGCCGAGCAGCAGGCGCGCGAGACGCTGGCGGCGGCCCGGCGCGACGCGGAGGGCATAGCGCGCGAGGTGGAGGAGCTGCGACGCGAGCGAGCCCGCTTCGAGGCCGAGTTCCGGGGGCTGCTGGAGACCTACCTCCACCTGCTGGCGGGCGGCTCGCGCGCCGAAACGGTACCGGATCAGTCATGCTAGCGAGCGAGGAGCCGAGACCGCAACCGCAGCCGGCCCCGCAGGGAGACTCGCGGGGCCGTATCGCAGCAGCGGTGGTGCTGCTGGGGTTGGCGGCGCTGGGGCTGACCGCCGAGGTCGTGGTGTCCACCGCCACCGACGCCGGCCGCGCCCAGATGCGCACCCACCAGGCGCGCATGGATCTCTTCCAGGGCCGGGTGGTGCTGGGGCTGACCTACTACCTGGAGGGCCTTGAGTCCGACCGGTCGTTTGCCCTGCGGCAGCGCAAGGCGGCGGGGCGCTTCGCGCGCATGGGCGTCCAGAGTGCGGCGGCGTACTTCCAGCGGGCGGCGCAGGGGCTCCAGGACCCGCAGGAGCATACCGCCGCCATCGCCTCGGCGGCGGCGCTCTATGCCCACGGCGGCGATACCATGCGCGCGCTGCGGGTGCTTCAGGGGTCACTGGACATCGGCCGTCGCGACGTCCTGTCGCTGCTGGCTCAACTCTACGCCAACAACCGGCTCACGCAGGAATGGCTGGTCAGCGAAGCGGCGGCGTGGATACCGCAGCGGGTGCCGGCGCACCTGCTGATCGAATCGCAGATCGCGGTCAGCGGCGGCCGCGTGCAGCGGGACCTCGAGCTGCGCCGGAGCATGTTCGAGGCGGGGGTGCGGCTGGTCAAGCGGGTGGGGGCGTTGATGGCAGGCTTCATCGCGCTCATGCTGCTGGGGGTCGGGGTGCTGCTGTGGGGAATCCTGCGGCGGGCCGGCTTCGGCCCCTACCACGGCCTGCCCGAACGCCCCTGGGGGGCGTGGGCGGGCCTGGAGCTGGTGGGGGCGTGGCTGGTGCTGAGCACGCTCGTGGCAGGGGGCACTCTTGCGTTCGCGCGTCGCCTGGGCACGACGGGCGTCATCGCCGCCATCTTGGCCTCATACATCGCGGCCTCGGTGCTTGCCCTGTGGTGGTTTGCCGCGGCGGTGGCGCCGCCGGGCACGGGCCTGCGCACCGCCGGCTGGCGCCGCCTGTCGGTGGCCAAGAGCATCGCCCACGGCATCGGCGCCTACGCTGCGGCCCTGCCGCTGGCCATGGCGGCGGTCGTCGTTGCCAGTCGCCTGCTGCCCGCGCCGCCCGTCAACCTGCTGGTGGCCGAGATGACCCGGGCGCATGGGCTGGCGGCGCGCGCGCTGCTGCTGGTGCTGCTGTGCGTGGCCGCGCCGGTGGTGGAGGAGACGGTGTTCCGCGGAGCCCTCTACGGCGGCATGCGCAAGCGCTGGACGATGCCGGTGGCGGCGCTGGCGAGCGCGGTGGTGTTCGCGCTCGTGCACCTCAACTGGGTGAGCTTCGTGCCGGTGCTGGTGCTCGGGGTGGCGCTGTGCGTGGTTTACGAGCGCACGGGGTCGCTGCTGCCGGGGATGGTCGCGCACGGCCTTTTCAACTTCGCTACCGCGGTCGCGCTATTCCTGCTCTAGGGGCGCGACTTCGCTGAAGTCGCGGTTGTCTCGCCCCGACCGGTCGGGGCGCCCGTGAGGTGGGCGACTTGCGCAAGAAAACGGAAAGCACGGGAGGCCCGGTGACCCTGCGCGTGCGCGTGCGCCCGCGGGCGGCGGCCGATGCTATCGAGGCCGACGTCGCGGCGCGAGAGGTGATCGTGTCGGTCACCGCGCCGGCGGTCGAGGGCAAGGCCAACCGCGCGATGCTGGCGCAGATCGCCGAGCACCTGGGGGTCGCGCGGTCGTCACTGCACATCGTGTCGGGGGAGAAATCGCGGCGCAAGGCCGTGCGCGTCCACGGCCTGGGCGAGGCGGAGGTGTGGCGGCGGCTGGGAGGCGGACGAGAGTAGTCTCCGCGGACCTCGCGCGGGTCGCGGAGGCTGGGCGTGCGCGGTTCGAGGCGCCAAGTCGGCCCCTCGGAGAGCACCGGTCGGGAGACGCGCAGCTGCCAGCCTGTTGACTGCAAGTGCACCATGGGAGACCGCTGGCGATGAACTTGAGAATCGGCGATGGTCGCGACTGGGCCTTTGTCAACGGCGCGTGGAGCGAAGACGCGGCAGGGCGGATTGACTGCCCGACCACCCCTGACAACCACGCCCTGGCGTTCCATCTGCCGCAGGCGTTCGCGGACGCGACCGTGGGGTTCGAGTTCCTGGCGAGCTATCGCGAGACCGGCGCCGGCGATGTCGGGGTCATCCTGCGCGCGCGGGGCGCCAATGACTACTATTGGGTCAGCTTCCCGTGGTGCGCGCAGCAGGCGCGCGCCAAACACTTCTGGGCGGCGATCTCGAGGGTTGACTCCTCGGGCTACGTCCGCAACCTCAAGCTGGCGATCATACCGGGGGTGCCGAGCGAGACCGAACGCTGGTACCAGGCGCGGGTGGAGTGCGCGGGCGCGACGATTCGCGTGTGGGTCGAGGGCCGCCCGGGACCGGTGGTGAGCGACATCACGGCGGGCGCGGGGCGCATCGGCTTCGCCGGGTATGGGGGCTTCGCGCTGCGCAACCTGCGCGTCAGCGGCGATGCGGCGCCGGCACCCGCATGGGACGAGACCGCCCCGACCGGTCGGGGCAACTGGTTTCATCCCGCGCCGGGCGCCAACGGGGGGCAGAGCATGCCCTCGCTGTGCCGCACGCCCGGGGGCGATCTCCTGCTGGCGATCCCGACGGTGGAGACCGATCAGACTTTCGTGGTGCGGTCGCGCGACCACGGACGCTCTTGGGGGCAACCGCAGGAGCTGCCAGCGGCGTTGAATGGCGGCATCGTGCACGCGACCAAGAGCGGTCGGCTGGTGCTGCAGGTGGTCCACGCTGGGCCCCGCCGTATCCTAATGGCGGAATCGCAAGATGACGGGCGCACCTACTGAAACATCGTCTGCTTCACCTGCGGCGGCAGCTGCGAGGAGAAGTCCAGCAGGTGCCGCCGCAGTATCGGCGCTTCCGCTGGGTCAACCGCATAGAAGGTGACGGTGTCGCCGGCGCAGATCAGGTTAACCGGTATGCGCCACTTGCCCACCATCACCCACTCGCGGGGCAGGCCGCCGAAGGGCGTGAACCATCCCCGGTAGGCGATGGCGACCTTGACTCCCTTGGCGCGCGCCAACCGGCGGATGGTTGCGGTGTCATAGGTCCGGCTCAGGCGCGCGGCTGCTACCTCCGGGGTGCCCAGCCCCCACAAGTCCAGCAGCTTGATGTCCGCCAGGTAATCCACGGCTCCGATATCGTTGGCCGCGACCGCCTCCCCTTGATAGTACTGCCGGTAGAACCGACCCATCTGGTACTGCTGTTGATAAATGTTCGCGACGGTGATATGCGTGACGGTGATCGTGTACAGCCCGTGTTGTCCGATCGGCATGAGCAGCAGCGCCCCGGTCGCCGCCAGCGCCGCCCGCAGGCGGGCGCGGTCCGACAGCCTGGTGGAACGCAGCGCCGCGAACACGGAAACGGCGAGTGCATAGATCCCCAAGGTGGCGAGGTAGGCGTCGTAGCGGAGCAACCCCGCCTTTGCCAGCAGCACCTGCATCCCCAAGACGACCAGGAATACCAGGAGCGCCAACTGCTCCCTCCGCCATATGCCGCGTCTCCTCAGCAGGCCGTAGCCGAACAGCAGCGCGCAAGGGACTGCCACTTGCCACACGCGGGATTGCGCCGCCAGCTCCAGCCCCTTCATCTCCCCCGCCAAGCCCAAGCAGGCGCTCTTGAGCAGCACCGAGTTGGGCAGCCAGCGGCCACCATGGGCGATCGCGACCACCCCGTAGGCCGCCAACGGAACCGCCGCCAGGCCTGCCAGCGCGATCGCCAGCGCCCACCTTCGCCGCAGCAGGAACAGCGGCATCACCGCCGCGATCAGGAATAGTCCCTCATAGCGGATGGCGGTGATCAGGGGAGTCAGCGCCAACATGAGCACTGCGTTGGTGCGCGGCTGGTCCTGGCGAGTGAGCGCCTGGATGCAGAGGCAAACGAAGGCCAGGTCCACCGACGCCTGCAGCACGTGCTCCATGCCCGTGAACACCAGCCACGGCAGCGGCACGAAGATAATCAGCTCTACCAGTACCAGCAGGATATAGACGCTTGGCAACTGGGCGCGCTTCAGCAGGAGGAACATCAGGCCGACCAGCAGTGTCGCGAAGACGATGTTGAGCGCAAGCGGCACGATCTCGCTCGGCCCTACCAGCAGATAGGGAAGGGCTACCAGCAGCGGCCACAACAGCGAGGACTGCGAGGAGCTGAAGCCATATTTCGTGACCCCCAAGACGCCATCCTGCACCAGGTGCTTGGCCAGCGCCATGTGGATATAGGCGTCATCCAGGCCGTACACCACGCGCCCGCCGGTCACGGACAGGGAGCGCTCAAGGATCACCGCCAGGTTCCACCATAGGAACGCTATGGCGACCACCAGCGGCCAGTTTTCGCGCACCCACTTCAACCGCACTTACCCCCGGCCGCGTCTCAGGCGATCCCGCGAGGGTTGGGTCCCGCCTCCATACCAAGGGTCACCATCGCTCAGCGGTTCCCGGTATGGGACTCCTTGTGCTTGTTCGCCCTCGCAAAGCCCTCCCCTTCCATCAGGTCCCTGGCTGATGGGGGACGGCGGTCTGCAACCCGGGCCGTAATCACGGGACCTACTGAAAAACCAACTGCTCCACCTGCGGCGGCAGTTCCGAGGAGAAGTCCAGCAGGTGCCGGCGTAACATCGGCGCTTCCGAGGGGTCAACCGCATAAAAAGTGACGATCTCCTCGGCGCAGATGACGTTGGCCGGTATGCGCCACTTGCCCACCATCACCCACTCGCGGGGCAGACCGCCGAAGCGCGTGAACCATGTCCAGTAGACCACGGCGACGTTGACTCCCTTGGCGCGCGCCAACCGGCGGATGGTCGCGGTGTTGTAGGTCCGATTCAGGCGCGCGGTCGTGACCTCCGTGTTCGCCAGCCCCCACAGGTCCAACAGTTTGGTGTCCGCCAGGAAGCTCACGGCGCCGATGTCATTGGCCGCGACCGCCTGCCCCTGATAGTACTGCCGGTAGAACCGACCCATCTGGTACTGCTGTTGGTAGATGTCCGCGACGGTCACGTGCGATAGGATCATGGTGGACAAGCCCCATTGGCCGGGACGCAGGGCCAGCAGCACCCCCATGGCCAGCAATGCCGCCCGGACGCGGGTTGCCTCCGAAATGCTGATGGAACGCAGCGCCGCGAACACGGAAACGGCGAGTGCATAGAGGCCCAGGGCGACGAGATAGGCGTCGTAGCGGGATAACCCCACCTTTGCCAGCAGGGCCTGCATCGCGAAGACGAGCAGGAAAATCAGGACCGCCAACTGCTCCGTTTGCCATATGCCGCGCCTCGCCCGCAGGCCCCAAAGGTATAGGAGCACGCAGGGCACCACCAGATACCATAGGCGGGAGCGCGCCGCCAGCGTCAGCCCCCCGACCTCCCCCGGCAAGTCCAAGTACGCGCTCTTGAGCAGCACCGAATTGGGCAACCAGTAACCGCCGTGGCTGATCGCGACCACCCCGTAGGCAGCCAAGGGGGCCGCCGCCAGGCCTGCCAGTGCAATCGCCAGCGCGAAGCGGCGGCGCAGCAGGAACAGCAGGATCGCCGCCGCGATCAGGAACAGCCCCTCGTAGCGGATCCCGGTTATCAGGGGAGTCAGCGCCAGCATGAGCACTGCGTTGGCGCGCGGCTGCTCTTGGCGGGTGAGCGCCTGGATGCAGAGATAAACGAAGGCCAGGTCCATCACCGCCTGCAGCAGGTGCTCCATGCCTGTGAACGCCAGCCACGGCACCGGCAGGAACACGATCAGCTCCGCCAGCACCAGCAGGATGAAGGCGTTCGGCAGCCCCGCGCGCTTCAGCAGGAGGAACATCAGGGCCACCAGCAGCGTCCCGAAGACGATGTTGAACGCGAGGGGCACGATCTCGCTCGGCCCCACCAGCAGATAGGGAAGGGCCAGCAGCAGCGGCCACAACAGCGAGGACTGGGACGAACTGAAGCCGTACTTGGTGACGCCCCAGATGCCATCTTGCGCCAGGTGCCTGGCCACCGCCATGTGGATGTAGGCGTCATCCAGGCCGTAGACCAGGCTCCCGCCGGTCACAGACAGCGACTGATGGAGGATCACCCCCAGGCTCAGCCACAGCAGCGCTATGGCGACCACCAGCGGCCAGTTCTCGCGCACCCACCTCAATCGCACGCACCCCCGGCCGCGTCTCAGGCGGCCCCGCGAGCGTTTCCGCCTGCCCGCTCACATCCTGATCTTGGCGGCCGCGGCTCCGCCACCCCCTGGCGCCGCCGGCCGCCCCCTTACGCCGCGGTGACGACGGCGATGTCGTTGAAGCGACAGAAGCTCTCGAGGGCGGCGGCGACCTCGGGGTCGTGGATGAGCACGCCGTGGTGGATGATGCCGTGCTCCACCATCTTGCGCTCCCAGTCCATGACGTCGCCGACCTGCACCCAGCCGTAGGACCCCCGCGTGAAGGGCTCGATCGCTACCACCTCGCCGCGACCGATGAACATCGTGAACTCGCCGTCGTATTCCACCAGGCGCATGCAGGTCACGGGCCCCGGCTTCATGCGGAACTCGACGGTGCCGTGGGAGGGCTTGACCGGCAGGATGCTGTGATCGCGCAGCGCCGGAGCGCAGCCGCTCTCGCACAGACTGGTCGGGCAGTTGCCGCAGTGCCAGGCGAGCCACACGTTGTCGCGCTCGGGGTGGAGCTCGGTCCAGTCAATGAAGTGCGGCGCCACGCGGTCGAGGGCGGCGGTGTAGGCGGCCCACATGCTGACTGCGCCGTACATGTCCACCTCGCACGCGCACGGAAGGCCCTTGTCGGTGAGGCGGCCCAGCACCCCGCACACCGATACCCCCAGCCGCTCCTGCACCCGCGTCCAGCAGTTGACTCCCAGCGCGACCAGCTCCTTCTCCCGCGCCAGTTGCTCCAGGGCCAGCTCGACGCGCGCCATGTTGGTGAGCGCCTCCGGCGGCGCGTCGCAAGGGCCGAGGGCGCGCTTGAGCTTGCGCACGAGCGCCACCGTCTGCCTCGCGTTGGCGGGGATCGCCTCCGCCCGCGACCATGCCTCGTCGAGGTCCACCGGCACGATGGTCTGGTGGAAGCGCTTTTGCAGCGACGCCTCGTCCCACCACACCGACTCGAATTCCTCCGGCCGCGCGCCGATCTGGCCGAAGCGCGCGCCGTGGAACGCCTGGTGGGCCGCGCACGCGCGCGCGAAGCGAGCGGCGTGCTCGGCGAACACCGGCTCCTCGGGAAAGCACGTGGGGATATGCTCGTACTTGATGCCGCGGCGCTTCATGGCGGAGGTCAGCATGAACTGCCCGCACCACGAGTCGGAGGCCCGCAGGCCGTCCGCGCCGATGGGCGCTCCCTTGGCTGCGAAGTGCAGCACCGGTGTGCCCGGCGCCATGCCCGCAATCACGACTCCCACGGCCGAGGTCTCGTGGCCGAAGGTCATGCCGCCGACGATGACGCCAGCGACCCCCTGCGCGCGGAAGAGAGCGAGCGTCTTGCGCCCTTCCTCGATGTTACTCACCAGGCCGTCGGCGGTCAGCTCCGGGCTGGGCGCGACCAACTCGAGCCCGGGGGTCTTGCGCAGCGCGGCGGCGCAGCGCCGCCGCATCTGCGCCCCCCACTTGCGGCTGAACGGGTCGCGGTGGGAGGGAATGAATCCGATCTTGACCTTGCGCATGGTTGTTCTCCCTGTTCGGCGCGTGGATTCGCAAATACATTCGTGAGGCGGGAGCTTGCCTCCTGCCCAGGCGGCGTGGGGGCCGCCCGGCGCTTGGGCAGGACGTGACCTCGGAAAGCGGGAATGCCCCGGCGGATTGAGCACCCCGATCTGTCGGGGTGATGTTGCCGCAGGGCAGCACCTTCGCGTTCCATCACCGCCGCCTGAAAGCGATTGTGCGACAGGATGGGGCGCGGGCTCAAGCCGCGATCCAGGAACTCGGGGAAGCCGCAACCGGCGATATGCTGGGCAAGCGCGTCCGCGGCCGCGCCAGCGGGCGCACGAATACCGGCGCCTGCCGCAGCAGCTCCTCGGCTTCCTGGTCCCAGTCCATGTCGTCCTAGTCGGTCGGCCCCGCCTGCGCGTTGCCAACCGCTTTGGCCTGTCGGCTCTGGGCGACCAGCCGCTGGTAGCGCTCCGCGCCCAGGCACTCGCGCGCCATCTCGCAGTGGTCAATACAGCCCTGGATGCGCTCGCGCGTCACCTCGCGCCCACACTCCGGACACTTGGCCTGCAGCTCGTCGCTCCAGATCTCGACCTCGCCGCCGCACCACGGGCACGGGTAGAACTCCGGCATCGGCTGGGAGAACTGCCTGGAGCCCGGGCACTTGTCCCACGTCATGGGCGTTACCTCCTACCCCCCATTCATGCGTGCGGGCACGCAGCCCCGCGATCGGGAGCGGACTTGACCGTGCCGTCGCGCCCGATGACGGTCGTCTCCACCGGAATGGACTTGCCGGACTGCGCCACCGCCGTCTCCGCCACGCGCTGCAGCCCGAAGCAGCACGGCACCTCCATGTGCGCCACCGTCAGGCTGCGGATGTCGTTGGCGCGCAGGATGCCGGCCAGCTTCTCGACGTAGAAGCCGGCGTCGTCGAGCTTGGGGCAGCCGACGGCGAGCGTGCGCCCCCGCAGCAGGTCGTGGTGGAACGCCGGATGCGCAAAGGGCACGCAGTCGGCCGCCAGCAGCAGGTCCGCGCCCGCGTAGTAGGGCGCCTCCAGCGGCAGCAGGTGAATCTGCACCGGCCAGTTGCGCAGTTCCGACGCGACCGCCGCGGTTGGCGCGGCCTCGGCATAGGCCCGCCGCGGGCGCAGCTCCTCGGCCAGCGAGCCCGGACAGTCGCAAGGCAGCGGCTCTCGTGATGAAACGGTCGCCTGCGCCAGGTGCCGTTCGACCGCCTCCTCGTCGAACTCGTCGGCCGTCCGCTGCTCGATGAGGAGGGCGCCCGTCGGACACTCGCCGATGCAGGCTCCCAGGCCGTCGCAGAAAACCTCGTTGATCAGGCGGGCTTTGCCGTCAATGATCGCCAGCGCGCCCTCGGCGCAGGCAGTCACGCACTGGCCGCAGCCGTTGCAGCGGTCCTCGTCAATGTGGATGATCTGCCTGGCAACTTTGGTGCTCATGTCATTCTCCTCGTTTCGTCAGCGGTCCGCGCTTACCGCGGCGCGCCGTCGCTTGCCTCCACCCGGCGCCGGCCCCAGCGACCGCACCAGGTCCTCCACCGTCAGGCCGCGCAAGAAGGAGGCGATCTTCTGCTGCACCATCTCCCACGCCCAGCGCAGGCCGCAGCTCTCCTGGCGCGGGCAGGCGTCATCGCCGAGCAGACACCGACTCACCGCCACCGGCCCCTGCATGATCTCGACCGCCTCCAGCACGGTGATCTCGTCGGCCGGGCGCGCCAGCGTAAAGCCGCCCGTCCGCCCGCGCTGTCCGTCGAGCACCCCGGCGTTGGCAAGGTCGGTCAGCGCCTTGTGCAAGAAGGCTACCGGAACCCCCTCCTGCGCCGCCAGCTCCTCGGTGCGCATCGGACCCTCGGCCCGGGCGATCGCCACCAGGGCGCGCAACCCGTAATCTGTCTTTCGCCGGATGACGTCCACGCAGATCTCCACCTCTCTTATGGACTATAATAATCCAGAATGAACGCCCTGTCAAGGGGTTCTTGGACCAAAATCGTGAGACGGCTTCCTACATCTGCCCCATGAGCTTGTGCGTTTGCGGGATGACGCGGACGTCGGCGAGAAGCGGTTTTGCGGCGGCCTGCAGGGCGAGCGCGTGGGCGGGCGCGGGCGGCTCGGGGCCGCCGGCAACCGCGGAGACGGGCTGGAGCACGAGTGGTATCTCCGCGCTGACCTGCGCCAGCAGCGTACAGGCGCGCTCGATTTCCTGCTCGGTGGTTGCCTGCGCGAACACCGCCTTGGCGAACAGCAGGGCGCCGGGGCGCTGCATGAAGGGTCTCGCGGCATCGAGAAAGGCGCGGTGCTCGTCCCAGCACTCGAACCCGGCGGCGCTGGGGAGCTTGAGGTCCATGGCGATGACGTCAACCGCATCCGACACCCGCGCGAGGGCTTCCGCGAGCGTACCATTGGTTTCCAGGTGCGCCCGCAGTCCCGCCGCCCGCAGTCGCTGTGCCAGGTCGCGCAGGAACTCCGGCTGCAGCAGCGGCTCGCCGCCGGTGAAGCTCACCGCATCGTGCAGTCGTCCCACCTGCAGGCGCAAGACGAGGGCCGTCGCACCTTCGGCGTCGAGGGGATTCGCATGCGCCGTGAAGTCGCGACCGCCGGGGGTGTGCTCGGCGCGGCAGCAGGGCGTCCGCGCGCGCGCCCAGGCGGTGTCGCAGTAGCGGCAGCGCAGGTTGCACCCCGCCAGGCGGACAAAGAGTTGGCGCTGCCCGACGAACAGCCCCTCGCCCTGGGTGGCGGAGAAGACCTCGGCGAGGCTGCCGGTGATCATCGCAGTCGCCTCGCGGACGCGGCGCCCCCCACCGCGCCTATTCCGAATCCAACGGCAGAGTCACCGGCGCGCCGAGGCGCGATGACTTGTAAACGCCCAGGATGATCTCCACCGCGTGGCGGGCGTCGCCGCCGCTGACCATAGGCTCGCGGTCGTGTCGGATCGCCTCCACCAGGTCCATTATCTGGCGCACGTGTCCCTCCGCGCCGATGGCGGTGGGGTCGGAGGCCGAGCCGTCGCGCTCGACGGTGACACAGGACCGCGCTTGCTCGAGGGTTTCGCCGGGCACCTCCCACTTGACGATATCGTCGCCGTCAACGACGATGGTGCCCCGCTCGCCGTGGAACTCCAGCCGGTGGTCCATGCCGACGACCGAGGTCGTGCCCTCGAGCACGCCGAAGGCGCCGCTGGCGAAGGTGAGCACCGCCGCCGCGGTGTCCTCGACCTCGATCTTGCGTACCAGATGGTCGGCGCGACCGAAGACGGTCTGCACCGGACCCATGATCCACTGCAGCAAGTCAACGCAGTGCACGCCCTGGTTCATGAGGGCGCCGCCGCCATCCCACTGCCAGGTGCCCCGCCACCCGGCGGTGTCGTAGTACTCCTGGCTGCGAAAGTACTTGATGTACGCGTCCCCCAGCACCATCTTACCGAGGGCGCCGGATTGCACCGCCTCGCGCACCTTCCGCCACACCGGCTGCGTGCGCCGCTGGAAAACCACCCCCAGCTTCACCCCTGCGTCGCGGCAGGCCGCGATCATCGCGTCCATTCGCGCGACGTGGATCTCCATCGGCTTCTCACACAACACGTGCTTGCCGGCGCGGGCGGCCTCGACCACCATCTCGCCGTGCATCCCGCTCGGGGTGCAGATGGACACGGCTTGGATATCGTCCCGCCCCAGCACCTCCCGGTAGTCCGTGTGGTACTGCACGCCGTGCTGCTCGGCCAGGGCTTTCGCCTTGGGCTCGACGATATCGCACACCACCGCCAGTCTGGCGCCAGGCGCCTGCTCCAGTGCGCGCGTATGCCAGGGGCCGATGACCCCGCACCCGATAACTCCGAAGTTGATGGTTTCCTCCACGATAGGCCTCCCGGGTAAGGTGGAACCGGCATACGCGCCGTATCTCAATAGACATATTACTACGCGGCGCGCGTCGAATTATCCTGCCGGCCAGCGTCGGTGGGCGCTGGCGCCGGGGGCGAACGCGCCGGGGTTCGGTTGACGGGGAGGGGGCTTTGTGCTAGCATTCCCCCGGCTCGAAACGCAGCACGGGCGAGCGCCCGGCAGGAGGTAGCGCGATGCGCAAGGCTGCGGCCATCGGCATGACCCTCGGTTTCGCTCTCATTCTGGCGGCCGGCCTGACGATCTCGGCGGCGGCGGGCGAGAACGGCCCCAGCGCCGCCATCGCTTCCCCGGCCTATTCGTCGGTGGTCGTCGGCGAGCAGGTGGCGGTGACCGTGCTGTTCGATGCCGGCGCGGACGCCGAAGTCACCGCGGCGGAACTGTACGTGGACGGCAAGCTGCACGATACCGTCACCATGTCGCCCGCGGTCGCCGCCGGCAGTTGCAAGCTCACCTGGCGCTGCGGCCAGTTCGCGCAAGGTTCCCACACGCTGACGGCGCGCGTCTATGACTCGACCGGCCGCAGCCACGCCGTGGACGCGGTGGTCGCGCTGAAAGGCGAAGCCGGCCAACCCGGCGCCGCGCAACTGCGAGTGGAGATCGCCGCCCCGGCGGAGGGACAGGAGGTCTCGGGTCCCATCCAAGTGCGCGTGAATACCGATGAGAGCCGCGTGCGCTACGTCATGCTGCTGGTTGATGATGCCTTCGTCGCGCTGACCAACATGCCCCCGTTCACGTATTCGCTGGATACGACGCGCTACGTCAACGGCCCGCACGCGTTGAAGGCGACCGCCTTCGATCTGGGCGACCGGCGGCACGATTCGGCACTGGTCAGCGTGATCGTCAATAACCCCGGCGGGCGCACCGAGATGCGCGGCCAGCCCGCGGCGGCGCTCCCGGGGGTTGAACTCGCCGCCGCCACCGCCGCCGAAGCCGCGGCCCCCGACGCCGCCATCGGGTCCATGCTCGAATCCGCCGAGGTCGGCAGTCCGGTCGGGCCGTCAGTCGTCGCTCCCGCCGGCGCGGCGCCGCCGGCGGCGACTCGCGCCGAACCCACGACCGTCACGGCGGCTCCCGCCCCCGCGCAGCCCATGGGCGCGGCGGAGCCGACGGCGGCCATCGCGTCGGTCGCCGACCCCGCGGCGGACGAGCCCCTCGCGGTTGCGTCCGCGCCGGAGGCGGCGCTGGCGCACAATGTTCTGCCGGTGGGGGTGGTACAGGTAGCCGCGCTGCCCCCCGCCGCGCAAGTTCCGCAGTCCGCGGCCGTCGCGCTCGCGGTTGCGACCCCGGCGGTCGGGGTCCAAGCCGCGGCCCTGGCGCCGCAGGCGCCGGCGCCCGCGGCGGGTTCGCCGGTGCAGATTGCGCGCGCGCCCGAGACCCCGACGGCGGTCTTGGCCGTGCGGGGGGAGCGGGGCGAGCTTATCCTGCACACGGTGCAGCCGGGCGAGCAGTTGGGCAGCGTCTCAGCGCTCTACCAGGTGCCGACACAGGAGATCGCGCGCTTGAACGGACTGCTCACAGGCGGCCGGCTCGCCGCAGGTCAGGATCTGCGCATCCCCTGGGACTCCGGGATGGTTCTCAACGGCGAGCCGGTGTACACCGATGTCCCGCTGGTGACCGAGGGCGGCATCTCCCTCGCCCCGTTCCGCGCGATCGTGGAGCACTCGGGGGGGGTCGTGCACTGGATCCCGGCGAGCAAGCTCGTGCGCGCGCGGGCCTTCGCGCATGACATCAAGCTCACCATGGGCAGCCGCGTCGCGCTGGTGGACGCGAGGGAGTTCACCCTGGAGACTGAGGCGCGCTTGATGCGGGGCCGGGCGCTGGTGCCGCTGGGGCTGTTCCGCGACGCGCTGGGCCTAAAGGTCACCCTCGAGCCCGACCGCGGCCGCATCTACCTCGCCGCGCAGTAGGGGATCCCAGGGGATCCCCCGCCGAGCCCCCGCCGCCCCTCCGTGTTCGCCGCCTCGGCGGCGCCAGCCGCCGGCGCGCTGCCGCCCCCTACCCCGTAACCTGCTTGACGATGCGCAGCAGGTTGTCGAGGCAGACGCGGGTGGCGTACTCCCCGCAGCTGGAGAACTCGGCGCCGCCCGGACGGTTGAGCTGCTCCTCGCTGAGCTGTGTCGGGCGCCAGTGCGTCTCCAGGGATACGGTCCCGCTGTAGCCGGATTCCAGCAGCGCTTTGATCTGCCCCTGCCAGTTGATGACCCCCTCGCCCACGGCGACGCAGCGCGGTTCGCCCGACTGCTCGTCACGGCGGGCGTCCTTGAGATGGAAATGAACCATCTCCTTCTCCACCCGGTGATAAGCGTCGGGGTAAGGGCGCTCGCCGTCATCCGCGAACACCTCGTTGGCTGGATCCCACAGCGCCTTGACGTGGGGGCGATTGATGTCGGCCAGGAAGCGCTGCAGATAGCGGGCGTTGGAGACGCTGCAGGCGGCCTCGTTTTCGATGGCGAGGATGATGCCCGCGGTGGCGGCCATTTCCACCGGTTGCTGGTAGCGCTCCAGCAGCTTGCCCCAGATTTCGTCGGTGTGGCCGGTGTTCCAGAAGGTGAAGCCGCGCACCATGTCGGTGCCCAGGCGGGGGGCGATCTCGAGGCAGCGAGCGAAGATGCGCAGGTGCTCGGCGCAGGCCTCATCGTCGTCAATGTCACACTTGTAGAACTGCGCCGAGGCGATGGAGACCTTGATGCCCGTGGGCTCGAGGATGCGCATAATGCGAGCGACGTCGTCGTCGCTGAGCTGGTGCAGCCGTTTGTCCCACGCCGACCGGATCTCGACGGTCTGCAGCCGGTACTCCTGGGCCACCTGCACCGCGTGCTCGAAATCCTGCGAAATCTCGTCCGTGAATACTCCCAGCTTGAACATCATTCACCTCTCTTCCCGATAGGTTCAACCGCAGAAAAGAGAGAGGGATCTGATCCGCGGATTACGGAGACTACGCAGATTGACAATGGAATGCCTCTCGATCAGGAATCTGCGCAATCTGTGACATCTGCGGATTGTCCCTCTCCGCCTCCTCAGCGTTCATGGGCGGTTCCCTGCCGTCTTCCCTCCATGCCCTCTGTGCTCTCCGTGGTTTCTGAATCTGCGCAGTCTGCGAAACCGCTAGGCAGCTTTGCTGCCGCCGTGGCGGCCTGAAGGGCCTAGCCATCTGCGGATTATCCCTCTCCGCCTCCTCAGCGTTCTCCGCGGTTCGGATTGCTGTTTCTCTTCGTGCCTTTGTGCCTTTGTGGTTCATCTTCTTCGGCGTCTGTCGGCGTTCGTCGGCGGTTAGGTCTCTCTGTTCTCTGTTCCCCGCCATAGGCGGGCAAGTCTCCGTGTTCTCGGCGGTGAACTGCCGTTACATGTCGCCGAAATCGGTTATCGCGCGGAAGCGGCGATAGCGTTCCACGATCTCGTTGGGCGTCAGGCGCGCCAGCCGCTCGAGGCTGAAATCCTCCACATCGAAGGAAGCGATGACGCTGCCGCCGATGATGGCCTTGCGCAGGTTGTCGTCGCTGAAGTCGTCGGTGTAGGCGAGATAGCCGATGAGCCCGCCGGCGAACGAGTCGCCCGCGCCGGTGGGGTCCTTCACTTCCTCCAGCGGATAGGCGGGGGCGGAGAAATGGCCGTCACGGGTGAACATGGAGGCACCGTGCTCGCCCTTCTTCAGCACCACCGCGCGCGGGCCCTGGTCGAGGATCATGCGCGCCGCCTGCACCAGGCTGTGGGTATCACATAGCTGGCGCGCCTCGGCGTCGTTCATGAGCGCCACGTCCACGCGCGAGATCACCTCCATCAGCGCCTCGCGCTTGCCGGCGATCCAGAAGTTCATGGTGTCGCACACGGTCAGGCGCGGCGCGCGCACCTGGTCGAGCACCGCCAACTGCAGCTCGGGGTCAATGTTGGCGAGGAACACGTAGGGGGTGTCGCGGTGCGCCGGAACCAGCTTGGGGTGGAAGTCCTCGAAGACGTTGAGGTGGGTGCTGACGGTGTGCGCCTGGTTGAGGTCGTACTCGTAATAGCCGCTCCAGCGGAAGGTCTGTCCCTCGCGCACCTCGACCCCGCTGATGTCTATGTCCCACTGCTCCAGCCGGCGCAGGTGCTCGCGCGGGAAATCGCCGCCCACCACCCCCACCATGCGCACCGGCGCGAAAAAGCTCGCCGCCGCCGAGGCATAGACCGCCGCCCCGCCCAGCACCTCGCGCACCGCGCCGAAGGGGGTCTGGACGCTGTCGAGGGCGATGCTGCCCACCACCAGCACCCCGCAGCCGGCGCCGCCCTCATCGCGGGACACGCAGCGGCGGTTGTTCTTCGCAACCGGCGACTGACAATCGGTCATCGGTAGTCTCTCGTCGGGGTAGAACCGTGGGGTCGCGGCCTGCCGTGCTCCTACCCGAACAGGGTCTTTCTTCCAGCGCGAGCGCGCGGAGTCCTGCCGGAAGGGGCCGCATCGGCGCGGGCGCAACCGCGACTGTCGCTGGGGGACCAGAAAAAGGAAGCTGCCTAAGTGTTCCTGCCGAGCCGTTCAGCGGTACCATACCTCGTAATCCGCCGCCAGGCCGCCCACGGGCGCCAGGGCGTCGAGCGCGAGGACTCGTGTCGCCTCCAGGCAGTCGGTCGTCTTGCTCAGCAGTGAGAAATAGGGAGCTGTCCCTAGTTTCCCGATGGCACAATACGCCGGGGTGCGATTGCGCAGGTAGTCCGTGGGCCCGCTGCCCCCGTTGCCGCTGCCGTCGTTGTTGTAGAAGATGAGGAGAAACCGCCCGTCGCCGAACCGGTACAGCGGGCACGGGGCGATGGGGTTGAGCAGGGGCTTGCCTCCGGGCTCGCGGCACAGCGGCGCCGTCTCGCCCCAACTGCGACCATCATCCTCGCTCAGCGCGAAGTGAACCATCCCCGTCAGCGCGCGCATGACGCAGATCAACCGCCCATCGGACAGCACCTGTACCGAAGGCTCCTGCGCGACGCTGATCTCGGGGTTCCCCGGCGCGGGGATGCGAATACTGTGATCGGCTCGCGGCCACGTGGTAACCACCAACCGCGCCGGATCGCGTTCGCTCAGGATGTTCTCGAAGCGCAGAAAGCACACCTCCGATGACCGCTCCAACAAGCCCATGGTGGAGATGGCGTCGCTCGCCCACCGCGTGAACCCCGCGAGCACGTGGCCTTCCCGTGTAGCCCCCGGGGTCTGATAGACGATCCAGTTTGGGGGCACCGCTAGGTCGGGGTTGCTCAAGGCGTTGGGGGCGACGGGATAGTCGAACGTGCCGTCGCTCCACGTCAGGCCGTCGTCGTCGGAATAGCGGACGCGCAGCACGCCCGTGGTGTCCTCGCGCGCGTCATTGATGCCTACGTTCTTATTGTAGAAGCAATAGACCCGCGCTCCGCCGTCGGCCGCCATCCCCGGCGCGATGATGGGGAACTCCCAGCTCGCCAGGCCGGTTCCGGGGGGATCGCCCGGCTGTGCGCCGTCAATGACCGACGGCGGCGACCAGGTGTTGCCCCGGCTGGTAGAACGGCTCACCACCACGCGCTGGTCCGGGGCGTTCTCCTCCGTCGCCTGGGTCCAGAAGGCGAGGAAAGACCCCGAGGGCGTGGCTACGACATTAAGGTGCTGGTTTTCAGCGTCTGTGCCGCCCGCGTCACGGGGGAGGTACACGACGAAATCCGGCTGTGATCGCCGCCACTCCACAATTCGGGGAACAGTCATCTTGTTGAGGCTCGCATATTATGTTCACTGCCAGGTGGACAACTGCATTCCGGTGGGGCGGACACCGGTCCTGAGCGACGCCGAAGGGTCTCGCCCGCCAATTGAGTTCATTCGCAGCCGAGACGGCTGCGCCACATTCCCGGACTGATTGAGCCGCGTGTATCGCTGTAGTACCGGCCATCTCCACCGAGAACGGTTGCACCCGATGACATCCCTCCCCGCCCCTCAGCGCTCCTCGATGGCGATGGCGCGCGTCCAGCCGCTGTCCAGCCCCCGCACCTTGATGGGCAGCGCCATGAAGTAGAACTCGCGGCGCCGCAGCTCCCCCAGGTTGGCCAGGCGCTCGACGATGGGGACGTCGCGGCTCATGATGATGTCGTGCAGGGCACGCCCTTCCTCGATGTCGGCGCCCATCTCGGTGTCGAGCACGAGCATCTTCATCCCCCGCGCCACCAGCCACTCTGCCGCCGCCGCCGTCAGGTGCGGCGTGCGACCGTTCTCGCGTGCGGCGCGGTCGTCGCGGGTGACGACAATTCGCCCCGGCGCCATGATGTCGCCGATCACCTGCTCCAGGTATTCCTCGGTAATGGCGGTCGCGCGCGGCAGGTCCACCGCCGCCAGCACCGCCGGCCCCATGTAGGTCTCGAGCGGCAGGTCGGTGATGGACTTGCCCCCGTCGTAGAAATGCGCGGGCGCCTCGACGTGGGTGCCGACGTGGGTGTGGGTGCGCAGGATGTCGTACTTGAAGGTGCGGTCGTGCAGCAGCCCTCGCGCGATCTCGAAGGGCCGGTCCGGCTCCGGCGCCTCCGGGCGCACCTCGAAGGAGAGGTCAACTATGCGGTACTTGCTCAGATCAATGTCGGACATGCTCGTCTCCTCTCGTCACACCAAGGTGGGGCCCCGGCCTTCGGGGCCAACTGAACCCATTTCACCCCGACCTGTCGGGGCGCCACCGGGAATCATCCCAACCCGAGATGTTTGCGTGCGAACGCCCAGCCGCGCCTGCCGTTGAACTGATGCTCGCCGCGGAAGACGTGCAGGCCCAGACGGTGTTCAACTCCGAAGACGCGGTAGATCTCGCGCAGGCGCTCGAAGGCGCGCCGCGTCGCGGCGACGGGGAAGATGGTATCCTTGGTGCCGGACTCGGCGAAAAAGGGGCGGGGGGCGATGACGCCGGCGACGTCGGCCATCTCGGCCCAGCGCAGGATGCCCGGGATGTAGTTGTCCATGCAGTGCGGCAGTGACAGAATGCTGTCGCGGTAGGTGTTGAAGTACCCGCTGACGAAGGCAAGGGCGATGCGGGGGTCCGCGGCCGCGGCGCAGAGGGTGGTGGTGCCGCCGCCGGAGATGCCCACACACCCCACGCGCGAGCCGTCCACCTCGGGCCGCATCAGCAGGTAGTCCAGCGCGCGCATGACATCGTACACCCGCCAGCCGATCATGGTCTCGCCCAGCAGCAGCGCCGCGCCCGCCGCCGGCTGGCAGGAAGAGTTTCCGGCGCCCGCGTCGCGCGCCTTGCGGTCGCGGCGGCGGCCGAAGCCCAGTTGCTCCACCGCCAGCGCGGCAAAGCCGTGGGCCACCGCCTGCAGGGCGAAGTCGTTCTGGTAGCCGCCCCATTCGGCGCGCTGGTTGCCGTCGTCGTCAATGCCGACGATGTCGTCCACCCCGCGCCCGTGGCCGGGCACGCAGATCATGGCGGGCCCCGGCGCCCGCAAGCCGTCGGGAAGCAGGAGGTAGGCGATCACCTGCAGGCCGGGGCGGCTGCAGAAGGTGATCTGCTCGCGCGTGTAGCCGTCCATTTCGCGGCGCTCCAGCACCCGCGGCGCGAGGTCGCATTTCCGCGCCGGGAAGCCGCCCAGAAGTGCGACCAGTCGCCGGCGCAGCCTGCGCTGCCAGGAGCGAGCGCCGGCCGGCGTCTGCGCGTTGAAGCGCAGGCGCGGCGTCATGGCGTCGTAGCGGGCGAGGGAATATGCGAGCGAATCGAAACTGCGGTCGGTCATGGTAGGCTCCCGGCGCCTTGATTTCGGCGGGCGGGCGGCGAAGCCCTTGCGCGGAGCTGACGGGCCGGGTATGATAAGAGCCCATCGCCAGCATGCCGGACTTGTGGTTTCGACCCAGATGATGCATTGTCAACGTGAGTCGCTCACCCAATGGGTGCGTCATCCCGAGCAACGCGAGGGATCCCCTACCGGGGTTGCTCGCGGCTGCAGTTGTTGGCCTTGCGCATCCCGGGTAGGGGATTCCTCACTTCGCTGCGCTGCGTTCGGAATGACAGGCCGGCCGCCAGTTGCTTGGGCGCGTAAGCCAAGAACCCCCTACCGGGGTTGCACGCTCGTAGGCGGTGGCACATGATTGATTCCGTCGCCAGCCAGATAGATGTCTTGATTCGCGCCCGCTACCCGATCCTCTACGTTATCTCGTGGGAGGAGGGGCGGGTGACGGCGGCGCTGCGCGAGCTGGTGGCGCGGCAAAACAAGCGCTTCTGGGTGTGGAGCGAGACCATGGGGCTGCAGTCGGGCTCGCTGGAGGTCGCGCCGATCGCGCCCGACGACGGCACTCGCGACCCTCTGCGCGCGCTCGAGGTCATCCGCACTACCACCGAGCCGTCGGTGTTCCTGCTGCGCGACTTTCACCCGTTCTTTAGCCCCAACATTTGCCAGCACTCCTCCGCCGTCATCCGCAAGCTGCGCGACCTCACCGAGCGCCTGCGCACCAGCTACGTCACCGTCATCCTGCTGTCGCCGGTGCTGCGCTTGCCCGACGAGTTGGAGAAGGACGTCACCGTCATTGACTACGACCTGCCGGGACCGCAGGAGCTCGGCGGCCTGCTCGACACCGCGCTGGAGAGCCTCAGCCGCGCCGGCGAGGATCTGTCACTGACCTCGGCCGAGCACGAACAGGTGCTCAAGGCGACCGCGGGCATGACCCTGGCGGAAGCGGAAAACGTTTTCGCCAAGTGCATCGTCGAGCGCCGCCGCTTCGACGTGGACCTCATCATCGCCGAGAAGGAGCAGCTCATCCGCAAGTCGGGGCTGCTGGAGTACTTCCACACCGCCGCCAGCCTGCGCGACGTGGGCGGCCTCGACCTGCTCAAGGCGTGGCTGACCGCGCGCGGCAAGGCCTTCAGCGAGCGCGCCCGTCAGTTCGGTTTGCCCGAGCCGCGGGGGCTGCTGCTGCTGGGGGTGCAGGGGTGCGGCAAGTCGCTGACCGCCAAGGCGGTGGCCTCGCTGTGGCAACTGCCGCTGCTGCGCCTGGACGTGGGGCGCATCTTCTCCGGCTACATCGGTTCCTCGGAGGAGAACATCCGCAAGGCGATCAAGATCGCGGAGGCGGTCAGCCCCACCGTCCTGTGGCTGGACGAGATCGAAAAGGGCCTCGCCGGCACCCAGAGCTCGAGCGCCTCCGACGCCGGCACCACCTCGCGCGTGTTCGGCACCATCGTCACCTGGATGCAGGAGAAAACCGCCCCCGTGTTCGTGGTCGCCACCGCCAACGACATCACCCAGCTCCCCCCCGAGCTGCTGCGCAAGGGGCGCTTCGATGAAATCTTCTTCGTGGACCTGCCGGTGGTCGCGGAGCGGCGCGAGATCTTTGCCATCCACCTGCGCCGCCGGGGGCGCGATCCGGCGGGGTACGACCTGGAGCAGCTCGCGCAGGCCGCCGACGGCTTCAGCGGCGCCGAGGTCGAGCAGGCGGTGGTCGCCGCCCTCTACCGCGCTTTCGACCGCGGCGCCGAGGTCACGACCGACGACGTCATCTGCAGCCTGCGCGAGACGGTGCCGCTGTCGGTCACCATGAGCGAGGACATTGACTACCTGCGCGAGTGGGCGCACCTGCGCACGCGCCCGGCGTCGAGCGCGCAGCGCGAGCATCAGGAGTCTGACTAGAGCGCGGCCAGGGGTTTGGCGGCGCAAGCGGATGTGGCACAGAGCTTGCCCTGAGTGGCTAGGTCGCGCCGCGACCGCCACCCCGGCCCAGCGGGCTTAGGGGCCTGTCGAAGGGCGCCCTCGCCTGTGATATGCTCCGATTGCGTCGAGCAGACCGGACACAGCCGAGGCGAATAGCCATGACGCGGGACCGTTTCGACTATCTCGAGCTCGACGGGCGGCCGCGGCGCCACGTGGCGGCGGTGCGGCCGGTGGCGACGACGCCCCGGCGCCCGGCGGAGCTGAGGCTGCGGGTGGAGGAGTTCTTCGGCAGCTTCGGCCGCGAGCCGGGGGAGCTCAACTGCCCGGGCGGGGTGGCGGTGGATCATCTGGGCGCGCTCTACATCGCCGACGCCTACAACCACCGCGTGCAGCGGCTGGCCCGCGAGGGCGAGCTGTTCGTGCTCGGCCGCTACGGCGCGGGGCGCGGGCGCTTCATCAGCCCCCAGGCGATCGCGGTGGATCGCACGCTGGCGATGTACGTCGCCGAGCAGGGAACGCACCGGGTGCAGAAATTCGACGCCGCGGGCGCGCTCCTGTTGTCGCTCGGTCGCCGGGGAAAAGCGCCCGGGCAGTTCGATTCGCCGACCGGCATCGCGCTCGACAAGTTCCACAATTTCTATGTCGCCGACACCGCCAACAGCCGCATCCAGTCCTTCACCGCGGAGGGCATCTACCGCTTCTCGCTCGGCGCGTCGCACATCGGCGCGGTGCAGCTGCGCAAGCCCCAGGGGGTGGCGGTGGACGACGCCGGCTGCATCTACATCGCCGACACGCTCAACCATCGCGTGCTCAAGCTCGATTCCTCGGGCCGGCAGATGCTGGCTCTCGGCTCCCCGGGCTCGGGGCCCAACCAGATGCTGGAGCCCCGCGATCTGGCGGTTGACCGCGACGGTCGCATGTGGGTGGCGGAGCTCGGCAACAACCGCGTCCAGGTCTTCGACGAGGGCGGCGCCTCCCTGGCCACCTTCCGCGGCGACGACGCCGGCGTCGGCCGGCTTGCCGCTCCCTCCGGCATCGCCGTCAGCAACGGCGCGGTCTACGTCGCCGATACCCTGCACCACCGGGTGCTCAAGATCGTGTATTCCTGATCCGGCGAGAAGACGTCAACCCCTAAGACGCGAAGATACCAAGGTCGGAGGGATGGGTAACGGCGGCGGGCGCCTCGCTCGTCCTCTTCTGTCCTTGGCGTCTTTGTGCCTTGGTGGTTCGATGGTGCTTACCCATTTCGCTGAGGAAGAGATCGCCTACACCGGCGCCGAGCTGCGCAGCGGGTGGCTGCGCGCGACCTTCGGCCTCAAGGGCGACGCCATCGCGGCGTTCGTCGGGCCCTGCGATGTCGCGCCCGAGCACATGGTGGACTTGGAGGACCTCGCCGCCGGCGCCGCCATCCGCAGCCGGCGCATGCTGCATTTCATCGCCGAGCACGCTGGCGCCGACCTCGAGCGCGCCGTGCTGCGCCAGCGGCTGCTGGTGATCATTGCTGCGGAGTGTCTGCAGGCGCGGATTGCAGGGGCGGCCGCGGGCGGCCTCGCATTCCCAGCCGAGGGCGGCTGGGCCACAGGCGACCTCCAGCGGCGCGGCGATGATCTGTTCTGGCAGGGGCGCAAGCTCTCGGTCTCGATCGCCACCACCTCCCCGGCGTCGGGGTTGATCCACCTGGGGCTGAATGTGATCGCCGCGGGCGCGCCGGTGCCCGCGGCCGCGCTGTGCGAGCTGGGGGCGGAGCCGCGCGCGCTGGCGCAGGCGGTGATAGCGGCGTACGCGACGGAGCTGGCAGCGGTAGCGGCGGCGCAGCGGAAAGTGCGCCCGGTGGAATGATTGAATCTCGAACGTGGCGGGGGCGGGGCGAGCCCGGGTCGCATTATGTGCGGTATTTCGGCGGCTTGGCGAATAAACCCCCAAAGCCGCAACCTCGACCGCGAGGAGGGACGACTTGAGACCCGAACTCACAGGCACGAAAGCTCGCACGCAGGACGACGCTCGTCACCGGGCGCGGCAGGCGGCACGCGGCCTGCTCATCAGCTCCGCGGGCGCGGCGCTGACCGCGCTGGGGGCGCGGGTGACGATTCCGTGGTGGCCGGTGCCGGCGACGCTGCAGGTTTTCTTCGTGCTGCTGTGCGGCGCGGCGCTGGGGCGCCGCTGGGGGGCGGCCGCCCAGGCGCAGTACGTCCTGGCAGGGACGCTGGGGCTGCCGGTGTTTGCCGCCGGCAGCGGCGGCCCGGGGGCGCTGATGGGGCCGACCGGGGGCTACCTGGTGGGCTTCGTGGTCGCCGCGTACCTGACGGGATGGCTGAGCGAGGTCCGGGGGCGACGCGGCGCGCCCAGCTACGCGGCGGCGCTGGCGGGCGCGGCGATGATCTGGTTGTGCGGCTGGGCATGGCTGGCGTTATGGGCGGCGGCGAAGGGAGAGGCGACTCCGCTGCGGGCGGCGTTCGCCTGGGGAGTGATGCCGTTCATCGCGCTCGACGCGCTCAAGGCCGCGGCGGCGGCAGCGATCGCGCGGCCGTTGTCGAGAACCCTGAACCCACGAGGAGGATGAGCATGAGCAGGAGCAGGCTGGCGGCGACGGTGGTGGTAGTGGTGGTGGTGGTGCTACTGGGCTTCGCGCTGGATGTAGGCGTGGGCGCGGTTGCTCAATCGCCGGCCCCGGAGACCGCGCCGGCTCCCGGCAAGACGGAGCAGGCCGCGGAGGCGCAGATCGCCGCGGTGCGGGGCATGATCGTGGACGCGCTGTGGGTGAAGACCGACGAGTACTGGCACTCCGGCGAGATCCCGCCCGTGGTCGGTATCTGCCAGGACCTGGTGCGGCTCGATCCGCATTTCGCCGAGGCCTACTCCGCCGGCGCCTGGATTGCGACCTCGGTCGGCAGGGAAAAGGAGGCCGTCGAGTTATACCGGCAGGGGATTGCACTCAACCCGGATAACTGGGACCTGCCGCACCAGTTCGGATACACCTACTACTGGACCTACAAGCATGACCTCGAGTCGGCTCTGCCCTATCTCAAACGCGCGGCCGAATTGGACTCGCCGGTGCGCATCAAGCGCAGCTACGCGCACGCGTTGGCCAGAGCGGGCAAGCCGCACGAGGCGGCCGCTGAGTGGCGCAAGATTCTGCAGATAGAGCCCAACGAGCGCGTGGCGCTGCGCGAGCTGAAGAAGCTGCGCGACGCGGGCAAGATCGGCGCCGAGGAGTAGCTGCATGGGTGATGCGCTGAAGGTGGACGTCGCGTTTCTCGGTTCCGGGGTCGCCGGCTACACCGGCGCCATCCGCGCCCGCCAGCGCGGCGCGAGCGCGGCCGTGATCGAGCGCGATGTGTTCCTCGGCGGCACCTGCCTCAATCGCGGCTGCATCCCCGCCAAGGCGCTGATCCACTGCGCCGAGGTCGCCCAGCACGCGCGCCGCGCCGGCGATTTCGGCATCAACCTGGGCGCGGTGGAGGTGGACTGGGCGCGGGTGGTGCGCCACGTCACCGCCACCGTGACGCGGCTGCGCAAGGGCGTCGAGTACCTGCTGCAGCACAACGGCGTCGCGGTCGTGCGCGGCCGCGCGCACCTGGCGGACCGGCGCACCGTCGAGGTCGAGGGCGCGGACGGGCGCCGGGTGGTGCAGGCGCAGAAGGTGATCATTTGCACCGGCTCCGCCCCCGCGGTCATTCCCCTCCCCGGCGCCGACCAGCACGCCATCACCAGCGATGACCTGTGGACGCTCCCGCAGCCGCCCGCGCGCCTGGCGGTCATCGGCGGAGGGTTCATCGGCTGCGAGTCGGCTTACGCGTTGGCGGGCCTGGGCTCCCAGGTCACGATCCTGGAGATGACGGACCGCATCCTGCCGGAGGCGGAGCCCGAGCTGGCGGCCGAGCTCGCGCGCGCCTGCAAGCGCATGGGCATCCGGATCCACGCCCCGGCCCGGGTCACCGCCATCGCGGCGCGCAACGGGGCCAAGGTCGTCAGCTACGACGCGGGCGACGGCGAGGCCGAAGTCGAGGTGGACCTGGTGCTGCTGGCGGTGGGGCGGCGCTCGGTGCTTGAGGGCAGCGGCGCGCAGGAGATCGGGGTTAAAGTCGAGCGCGGCCGCCTGGTGGTCAACGAGCGCATGGAGACGGGAATCGAGGGCGTCTATGCCGCGGGAGATGTCATCGGCCCGCCGCTGCTGGCGCACGCGGGGATCGCGGAGGCCCGAGTCGCGGTGACCAATGCCCTGGGCGGCGAGGAGAAGATGGATTACCGGGCGCTGCCGTTCTGCGTTTACACATCGCCCGAGATCGCCTCGGTCGGTATCACCGAGGCGCAAGCGCGCGCGCGCGGGTTGGAGGCGCGCGGCGGCACCTTCCCCGTCCGCGCCCTGGGCAAGGCGATCGCGATGGGCGACAAGGACGGCTTCATCAAGGTCGTGGTCGCCGGCGACCGCCTGGTGGGGGCGCACATCGTCGGTCCCTCCGCCACCGAGCTGATCGCGGAAGCGGCGGCCGCCATCTGGGCCAATACCCCGATCGAGCATTTCGCCGCCGGGATTCGCGCCCATCCGACCATAGCCGAGGGGATCGCGGAGGCGGTCGAGGACGCCCTCGGGCATCCGCTGCACAAGTAGGCCAAGCGTCTCGCCTGCCACAATTCGGTAGGCCAGGCGTCTCGCCTGCCACAATTCGGTAGGCCAGGCGTCTCGCCTGCCACAATTCGGTAGGACGGGCGTCCTCGCCCGTCAAGCGCGAGGACAGCCGGGACCCTTCGGCGATGCTCAGGCCAGGCGGCTGTCCTACCATATCCGCCGGTAAGTGAGGCGCCCACAGCCGAGGCCTGCCCTGAGCTTGTCGAACGGGACGGCTGTGCTACTGGGCGCGCATGGGAGAACGAACATGGCTGACATCACTCGCGTCATGAAGCAGCCCGGCGTGCGGGACCTCTTGCAGATCCTGGAGCAGGACGCGCACACCACTCCCGACCAGATGGCGGAGCGCACCGGCTTGCCCAAGCGCCGCGTCACCCGCCTCGTCCGCGAGTTGGAGGCGGCGGGCGTCATCCGCAAGTACAAAGCGGTGGTCGCCTGGGAGCGCACGGGGGCGGAGCGCGTCTATGCCTTCATCGAGGTGCGGGTGACGCCCGAGCGCGGGCGCGGGTTCGACGCGGTGGCGGAGCGCATCCTGCGCTTCCCCGAGGTGCACTCGCTGTACCTGATGTCGGGGGCGTATGACCTGCACGTGGTGGCGGAGGGGGGCACCATGCGCGAGGTCGCGCTCTTCGTCGCCGAGAAGCTCGCCACCATCGAGGGCGTGCAGAGCACCGCCACCCATTTCGTCCTGCGTCGCTACAAGGTGGACGGCGACATCCTCGAGCAGCCGGAGCAGGCCGAGCGGCTGCCCATCAGCATGTGAGCGGGGTTCGGCGTGACTGATCCCGGGAGCATCATCTCGCAGCGCGTGCGCGCGCTTCAGCCCTCGCCCATTCGGCGCTTCTTCGATCTCGTCGAGGCGATGCCCGACGCCATCTCGCTCAGCGTCGGCGAACCGGATTTCATCACCCCCTGGCATATCCGCGAGGCCGCCATCTACTCCCTGGAGCGCGGGCAGACCCACTACACCCCCAATCGCGGCACCTGGGAGCTGCGCCTCGAGATCGCGCGCTATCTGCGGCGGCGCTTCGGGCTGGACTACGACCCCGCCACCGAGATCCTCGTCACCCTGGGAGTGAGCGAGGGCCTCGACCTCGCCTGCCGCGCCCTGCTCGACCCCGGCGACGCGGTCGTCTTCCCCGAGCCGTGCTACGTGGCGTACGGGCCCTGCGTCGCCCTCGCCGCGGGGACGCCGGTTGGCGTCGCCACCACCATGGAGCAGGGCTTCAAGGTCACGCCGCGGCAGGTGCGGGAGGCGGCGGCGAACGCGAAGGCGCTGTTGCTGGGCTACCCCAGCAACCCCACCGGGGTGGCGCTGGACGCCGAGGAGATGGCGGCGCTGGCGGAGGTGGTGCGGGAGCTGGGGCTGGTGGTGATCGCGGACGAGCTCTACGCCGAGCTGCGCTACGACGGGGAGCCGGTGAGCTTCGTCGCGGCGCCGGGGATGCGCGAGCGCACGGTGCTGCTGAGCGGGTTTTCCAAGGCCTTCGCCATGACCGGGTGGCGGCTGGGGTACGCCTGCGGCCCGGCGGAGCTGATTGACGCAATGACCCGCATCCATGCCTACACCGCGCTGTGCGCGTCGGTCACCGCGCAGCGCGCGGCCGCCGAGGCGATGCGCCGGGCCGAGCGCGAAGTGGTGGAGATGCGGGACGAGTACAACCGCCGCCGTCGGGTGGTGCTGTCGCGGCTGGCGAAAATGGGCTTGCCCTGCTTCGAGCCCCAGGGGGCGTTCTACGCCTTCCCCTCGATCGCGCCGACGGGCTTGAGTTCACCGGAGTTCGCGGAGCAACTGCTGATGCAGCATAAGGTGGCGGTGGTGCCGGGGGACGCCTTCGGGCCATGCGGGGCCGGGCACATCCGCCTGTGCTATGCCACCAGCATGGCGCTGCTGGAGGAGGCGCTGGAGCGCATGGCGCGGTTCGTGGCGGCGGCCGCTCCATGAGAAGTGACATGCTCAAGCCGGACCAGCCCCGCGCCAACCGCCTTGACGGCAAGGCGTGGACGCGCAATTCGATCAGCGTGTGGAGCGACCTCCGCAAGACACCCGAGGAAGCGCGGCTGAAGCATCCGGCGCTGTTCCCGGCGGCGCTGGCGAGCCGCCTCATCGCGTGCTTCGCCGCGCCGGGGGATGAGGTGGTGCTCGATCCCTTCGCCGGCCTCGGCTCGACCCTGATGGCCGCGGCGCAGGCGGGGATGCAGGGTGTCGGCATCGAGCTGTCGGCGGAGTTCGCGGCCATCGCTAGGCGACGGCTGGCATCAATCCAACCGCCCTTTGCGCGCGACGGAAACTCCGCGACCTCGGGAGAGGTCGCGCCCGACAACCCCTCTCCCTGTCAGGGAGAGGATCAAGGAGAGGGTGGCAGGAGTCGCCAATCACCCTCACCCGTCCCGATGGGAATCGGGAGGACCTCTCCCTGCGAGGGAGAGGAGTTCGAGAAGATGGCCGCCACGATTCATGTGGCCGACGCAAGAGAGCTGCTGCGCTTCGTCGCGCCGGAATCCGTTGACCTGGTGATCACCTCCCCGCCGTACTGGGACATCCTGACCCGGCGGCGCAGCGCCGATGGCAAGGCGGTGCGCAACTACGGCGACGACGGCGCCGACCTCGGGCGCATCGCCGGTTATGACGATTTCCTGGCGGCGCTGGCGGAGGTCTTCGCGCAGGTCCATACGGCGCTGCGGCCGGGCAAGTACTGCATCGCGGTAGTGATGGACCTGCGCAAGCACGGGCGCTTCTATCCGTTTCACGCGGACCTCGCGCGGCGGCTGGAGGACCTCGGCTTCATCTACGACGACCTGCTCATCTGGGATCGCCGCCAGGAATACAACCGCCTGCGCCCGCTGGGGTATCCGGCGGTATTTCGCATCAACAAGGTGCACGAGTTCGCGCTGATCTTCCGCAAGCCAACCGTCTAACCGCAGATTACGCAGATTGCGCAGATGAGGAGGACGGGTCAGCAGGGATCGCGTCGCAGTGTCGCAGACAGGAGGGGGACAATAATGTCTGGGAACGTGACCGCGAGCACGAATGCGAGTCAGCCCCCAAGGGCGAGACACGAATGGCGCTGGGCGGGCCTGTGCCTGGCCGCCGCGTTGCTTAGCCTATTCCTGTGGCCCCTGGGAACTATCCGGTCGCACCCGGCTTATGTGCACACCGAGTGGGTGATGGTCGAGGTTCTCGGCCTCGGCGCGGCGGCGCTGATACTGTGGCGCTCGGCGCTTCGGCCGCGCGGGTGGCCTGTCCGCGCCGTATTGACTGTGTCGCTGCTGCTCACGCTGCCCGCTGTGGGCGCACCGTTCTTCGGCTACTACCAAACCTTCTGGGACTTCCCGTGGCCTGTGCTGATACTCGTCATGCTCGCGCTGATTGTGGGAAGCTGGCTCGGCCGGCAACGGTGGCTTGCTGTCGGCCTGTGCGCAGCCGCGATCTCGTTCGCAATTGGCGCCCGGCAGCCACCCTCTGGGGCGAGACGCCCGAGGACCGTCCGGGTTAGCCATCTGAGTATGGCATTGTGGACTATGGAGCCTTGGCCGCGAGAGGGCGGTAAGAAGATCCTCCGGCTCGGCAACAGGAGTTACATTGTGAGCTGGTCAAGCTCGTCTTGGCCAGAGGTGTCGTGCTACTTCCTACTGGTGACAGGGCGCGGAGTGCAGCTCGATCACGTGTATGACTGGGACCATATGCGCATGGAGGGCCGGACAGTCTGGGGACTCCTGCCGGTCGCCTGTTGGAAGCCACACCGCTGGTCAGTGCACGAGGAATACCCGGCGAACGAGATGCCGGTGATCGCGTCTACGTTTCCTCCGTCGTGGAGCCGCAGGCTGGACTACGTGGTCACAGTCCCCCGCTGGCCAACGAAACCCGCTGCGTCAGTCACCTTCCCCCTGCCGCGCCCGGGCGGCAGGCTGAACCGTCATCCGCTAACCTCTCGTGGGCACGGTATGACTCTCGCCGTTTCGGAGGTCCAGTGGTCGCAGTCTCAAAGCACCTCGCCGCTCGAGGCCGCTGTGCGGTTGACCATTGACTACACTGAACGCCCGACCACCACGAGCACCCACACGCGATTCCGCGTGTCCGACGACCAAGGGCGCCAGGTTCCGGTGTATAGCCGCGAGATGAGTTGGGACGGCGATCATGCTACCGAGCTCTGGGACTTGTCGCCAGTGGCCCCGGATGCTAAGACCTTACGGGTTGACGCCTTCTCCCCGCTGCAGGTCGAGCGCAATCTCCTGGTCTTCCGTTTCCCGCGCTTGCCCAACCCGCGGGCGTCACGACGGGATGGACGGGGATAAGGCGCGCGCGCATCTGCTATAATACGATTCAGCCCATCCGAGGAGGTCCTACCTTGTCCCATCGCGTCACCCTCATCCCCGGCGACGGCACCGGGCCGGAGCTGATCGCCCAGGCCTGCCGCGCTATCGAGGCCACCGGCGTCGCCATCGAATGGGAGACCGTCGAAGCCGGCGCCGATGTAATGGAGAAGTACGGCACCCCGCTGCCGGATGCCGTGCTCGAATCCATTGGCCGCACCGGCGTCGCCCTCAAGGGCCCCATCACCACCCCCATCGGCGCCGGTTTTCGCTCGGTCAACGTGGCGCTGCGCCAGCGCCTGGACCTCTACGCCTGCCTGCGCCCGTGCAAGTATTACCCCGGCATTCGCTCGCACTACGACAACGTGGATCTCGTCATCGTGCGCGAGAACACCGAGGACCTCTACGCCGGGGTGGAGTATGATCTCGGATCGCCCGAGGCGCAGCAGATCATCGAGATGAGCGGGGGGAAGATCGCCCCCGACTCCGCGATCTCGATCAAGCCCATCTCGGAGACCGCCAGCCGGCGCATCGTCCGGTTCGCGTTCGACTACGCCCTCGCTAACGGGCGGCGCAAAGTGACGGCGGTGACCAAGGCCAATATCATGAAGTTCACCGACGGGCTGTTCCTGCGGGCGGCGAGGGAGGTGGCGGTGGGCTATGCGGGGCGGGTCGAATACGAGGAGCGGCTGATAGACAACATGTGCATGCAGTTGGTGCAGAAGCCGGAGCTCTACGACGTGCTGGTGCTGCCCAACCTCTACGGCGACATCGTGTCGGACCTGGCGGCGGGCCTGGTGGGGGGCCTGGGGGTGGCGCCAGGGGCCAATGTCGGCGACCAGGCGGTCGTGTTCGAAGCCATCCACGGCTCGGCGCCCAAGTACAAGGGCATGAACAAGGTCAACCCGACGGCGCTGATCCTGTGCGGGGTGCTGCTGCTGCGCCACCTGGGGGAGCAGGCGGCCGGCGACCGCCTGGAGGCGGCGACGGCGGCGGTGATCGCGGAGGGTCAGGACGTGACCTACGACCTGAAGCCGACCCGCGACGACCCCAGCGCGGTGGGCACGCGCGAGATGACGGACGCCATCATCGCGCGGTTGTGACCGCGGCCGCCCGGACGCAGGTTGCTGCGGGGGCGGCGCAGAAACCGTCATCGGGTCAAGCTTGGTCGCCAAGGCAAGCGCATCCTGACCGCAGGCGGTGGGAGGATGACGCGAACCGGCGAAACCGAATTCGCCGCGCCCATGCGCGCGAGGAGGATGCAATGCTCGATGTCTCACGTCTGGGAGGCGTGGTCGTGCCCTTGGCGACGCCGCTGCACGCCGACGAGTCGGTGGATGAAACCGGGCTGCGACGCCTGGTGCAGCACGTGTTGCAGGGCGGGGTCCACGGCGCCTTCGTCATGGGCACCACCGGCGAGTTCGCGGCGCTCACCGACGACCAGCGGCGGCGTGCGGTCGAGATCGTGATTGACGAGGTCAAGGGCGCGGTGCCGGTGCTGGTGGGAGTCGGGGATTCCAGCACGCGGCGCGCGCTGGCGCGAGTCGAGGAGGCGCAGGCCGCAGGCGCCGACGCCTTGGTCGCCATCTTGCCCTACTACCATGTCCCGCGCAGCATGGACGAAGCCAAAGCCCACTTCGAAGCCTTGGCGAAGGCATCGTCGGCGCCGATCTTGCTCTACAACATCCCCCCGTGCGTCGGGCAGTCATTGACTCTGGAGCTCGTCAGCGAGATGCGGCAGTTGCCTCAGGTCGCAGGCATCAAGGACAGCTCCGAGGATTTCAACTTCTTCCTCGGCATCGCCCGCATGGAGAGCGCCGCCTTTCGCGTCTTCCAGGGCAGCGAGATGCACGGCGCGGCGAGCCTGCTCATGGGCGCCCACGGCTGCGTGCCGGGCATGGCCAACCTGGCGCCCAAGCTGTGGGTCGCCATCTATGACGCGGCGCGCGCGGGCGACCTCAGGCGGGTGCGCGAGCTCCACCGCGCCGCCGCCGACCTCAACCGCATCTACTGGTTCGAGGGCACCTCGCTCATCGGGTCGCTCAAGGCGGCGCTGGAGATGATCGGCGTTTGCCAGCCCTACCCCGCGCGCCCCATGAGCCAGCCCGATACCCAAGCCCGCGCTCGCATCGAGGCCGAGGTCAAGCGCTTCCAGGAGTGGATGTAGGGGCAGACTTCGGCCAGGGATCAGCGCGGATTTCATCGTGGGGCGCGCGCAGCTTGTCGTCGGCCAGGCTTCTGCTCCGGGATCATTCCTACGAACCGAGCGCCGGTCTGGGCCTTCTGAAGTGCAGCCGGCGTCGACTCGGCAATTACCTGATCCGCCGCCAACTGCGTCCGTCGTCCCGCGAACGGTAGAGACCGTCGTTGAAACCAACATAGACAGTATGCGAGTCGGAGGGGTCAACGGCGACACACTGTACCCCGGAACGATCTTTGTCATCGCGGATGCGCGCGTCTCTCCACGTCCGGCACAGGTCTGCGGAGACCCGCAGCGATGATTCCGTCACGACGTAGATAGTCGGAGGCTTCGTTGCCGCAACAGCCAAGATTCGCGCCTTAGAGAACCACGTAGAGCCTACGTTTGTAACCGGACGCCATGAGTCTTCGCCGTCTATGGACGCCAGCAAGACGTTGCTCGCTACGACCAACATGACTTCCGGCGTGGTGGGCACGAAGGCGAGATCCATAATGCCGGAAGTCGCTCCCGCCGGCAGCCGTGTGCGCTGCCACGTTCTCCCGCCGTCATGCGTCAGCATCGGCCCTTTGCCGCCGCTAAAGTCGCGGCTGCCGATTAGCATGAGGCCGGGATTGTCTGCGCTCACTGCCAGGCAAGTTGCCTGAGCTCGACCCCACCGATGGCTCTGCCATCGGTGCCCGGGATCGACTCGAACCAGCAGCCATTCATCGTTCGCCGCATACAGGCCGTGAGGGGAGGCAGCGATTACGCTGGGGTGCGGGGTCGCGGGCAGCGGCTGCCAGGTTTCTCCGCCGTCATCCGAGCTGACAGCGGCTTCCGCAAGCTGGGCTAGGAGAATGCCGGGCCGCTGCGGGTGGGCGGCAACATCGTGCACGCCAAGGTTCCGCCACCCGCTGCACGGCAGCCGATGCCATCTCGTGGCAGCCGCATCAGCGGTGAAGAGGCCCGCGTTCGTCGCCGCGTAGATTCGACCGTCAGGACCTACCGATATACCGTTGACGCTGCGAGAATCCGCTGAATATGCTGCGAGCGCGAGTGCACCCGCGAGTGCAAGCGCCACCAAGATAACTCCGCCCATCACCAGACGGCTGGTATTGACCGCCTGTGGGCCGCGCGCGCTGAGAACCAATGATACCAGTGCGGCGGTCAACACGCCCGCAGATGCCGTCCCAAGGAAGAAAGCGAGCGTCTGCAAATTGACAAGATCGCGCAATAGTCGCCCGGGTGTCACGGGTCCGCTGACGATGAGCGCGAGCTCGGTAACGGCTGTCGCTGCTAATATGAGCCCGAGCAGCAGCAGCCAGCGGCCGATTCGGCGGGGTCGAAGCGCTCCCAGCACCGCGCCAGCCAAAGCGCCAGCGACGGCGGTTCCAGGAGTAACGAAGAGGAGCCAGGCCAGTTCGAGGGGCTCGGACACGGTGCCCATCAGAAGGCATCCCAACGCCGTCGCCACGCCGTAGCCGACCGCGGCGGCGGCAAGCCCCGAGAGGAATGCAGCCTCGAGCGCATCTGCCGCGCGCTGCCATGGCGACCGCCGGATCCCGTTCACAGTCCTGTGGTCCTCGGCAAGTGGACCGCGCTCACCGCGCCCACCCGCGAGCCCCTTTCCAGTCTGTCCAGCCATTCCCGCCCTTGCCCGCTCTTCAACTGCTTTTCGCGGGCTCTCGCCGCCGCGTAGTCAGCGAATTGCTCGGTGTGCAAGACGTAGTGATCGCGCAGAAGCCGCCTTGCTTGCGAATGGCCGCCTCAATGCTCCCGCAGCCGCCGCCTGGCCTCACCTGTTCCCCTGCTCCACTGCTCACCTGCTCTTCCGCTCGAGCCCTGACATCAATCCTCCCAGCATCTTTCCTACGGTTTCGAGTTGGGCCGTGAGGCCCGAACAGAGTTTCTCGTCCACCAAGTTCCTTCGCCTACACAGTTCCAGCAGCGCGACGCATTCGTGCACAGAGCCGCGAGCGATCGCAAAGAACTGCTTGCGATCACCCTCGTGTAAACGACCGTTGCCCTCGGCGATGTTGAGCGGGATCGAGATAGACGCCCGTGTGAGTTGGTCGGCGAGCACGCGGTGACGCCGGTCGAAGGGCTCCACCAAGCTGGCGACGGAATCCGCGAAGTCCAACGCCTTCTGGTACACCTTGAGGTTCTGGAACATGAAGGGCAATCGCAG
>Ga0307380_10000811_pt1 | contig 47004 bp, 66 predicted proteins | sample UN3MG_FD_202239 | JGI IMG/M metagenome (GOLD analysis project Ga0307380, IMG submission 202239) | Soil microbial communities from Risofladan, Vaasa, Finland - UN-3 | ecosystem: Environmental > Terrestrial > Soil > Coastal area > Acid sulfate soil | place: Finland: Risofladan, Vaasa | collected... | reverse complement strand
GCGTGACCGGCTGGGGAAGGAGATGCCGTGCAACTGTCCGGCGATCTTGACTCGGGGTGGAAAGGGTCGATGATCTACATGACTCCCTCGTCGCGCAGACTGCTATGCCCCCATCCTCAGCGTTTCCGCTGTGGGCAGGTTTAGGGCATCCGACCGTACTCGGCCACCTCGGCACAAACTCCGTGTGGTGGTGAGCCTCCATCCCCTTGTGACATCCGAGTTCCCTCGGGTAGCGCACCGCGTGAGCGGACGGGATGGTCGTCGGCGTCTACGTCTCACGAGTGAGTCGTGTAGGCCATCGAACCGTCTCACTTTCTCAGTAGGCCCCCGTGCCAGTGCTCGTACTCGTTGGGTCGCTCTCTGTGCGCTGAATGAGATACTCGGCCATCTGGCCTCCTGTTGCTTGGAACCTTTCGGTTCAGCAGAGCAGTACGACCATCCCGGTCGCTCGCATCAAAGCCCGCTTGAGATCACTCGCCGTGTCCGGCTCGTCCGTTAGTTCCACTCGGGAACCTACTGAGAAAGTGAGACTTCGTTGGGTCTTGTTCTGCGGTCCCAAACCGCCGTGCCGCTCTCCCCTTTCGGGTGGCGCTCCCTTGCGGGGTATGACTTGATGAATGTAACCGTACACGCTGCGTCCACACTTTGCAACTCGAACTTGTAGGTCGAACGGATCATTCTGTCGACGGGCGTGCAACAGATGGCGTAGGCCCATCAACGCGGCTACCGTCTACCCCATGACTACGAAGAAGAAGCCCAACCCCGGAGCCGACGCTTTCGGCCGCTCCATCGGGAGTTGGATGTTCCTGTTCTTCCGGGCATGGCTCGTCATGCTCGCACTCGGCGGGTTCTCCCACGAAGCAGGCGTCGATCTCGCCTACTCCTATTGGGCATGTCTCCTCGGCGTGATGGTCGTGCGGCTCTCGATCTCGGGTCTGGCCGTCAGGACATCCGAGTTGATCCCGAAGCGCGACGGCAACGGCGACCCGCGTTGGAACTAACGCTCATCCACTGAGATGCACCGGCGGGCTGCAACGATGTGGGGCTGTGCCGAAGAAGAAGCCACAACCCGACTCTGACGATTCCGACGACGAGCGGGTGAAACGCGAGAAGGAACTGTGGCAGCAACGCGCCCGCGACCGCGCCGCACAAGCGTTGTTCGACTGACGCATCCACACACCCCGCCGTTCTCCGAAAGACAATGGGGAGGTGAGACTTGTCGACCACCTACGCGCCGTCGATATGCGGCGAGACTGGCGGGTGATGCTGGTCGGTGTCGGCTGCGCCTACGAGGTCGTGGCTCTCATGGCGGACGACGAACGAATCCCGCCGCTCACCCACATCGCTTGGCGGCTCCGCACCGACCGGTTCGGCCGGTTCCTGCTATGGCTCCTTTTCGGTTGGCTGATCGAACACATCTTCGGGGAGGGCCGATGAACGAATGCGTCCGCTGCGGGTGCCGGTGGAAGCCGGAGGACTCGTCAGACCGTTGGTGCCCCGAATGCGGGCAGGTGGCCGGATGATCGAGTGCTTCAACTGCGGGCACCCATACAAGCCCGAAGCGTCCCGCTGGATGTGCCCCAAGTGCCACGCGAAGGACACGTGCTGCGAGGGCGCACCGTGCCCCAGCCCGTCGGACTGAGGGCAACCTGCCGATGGCCGTAGTACGATCGCCTGCGCCACGGAAGGGGAAGCATCGTGATCGTAGGACTCGCAGGATACGCGACCGCAGGCAAGGACTCGGCCGCAGACGTTCTCGTCGACAAGGCCGGGTTCGTCAAGACGGCGTTCGCTGACTCGCTTCGGGCGTGCGCCGCGGCGCTCAACCCGATCGTGGGGTTCAGCACCGACGAGTCGAACGAGGTTGTCGTGGTCCGCTACACGGATGCGATCGACACGCTCGGCTACATCGAAGCGAAGGCCCGGTACCCGGAACTGCGCCGCACCTTGCAGCGGCTCGGCACCGAGGTCGGCCGCAACATCATCGGCGGGGACGTGTGGGTCGACGCGACGTTCAACCTGCTCGACCCGGACCGTGACGTGGCGATCGCTGACATGCGGTTCCCGAACGAGGCGGCAGCGATCAAGGCCCGCGGCGGAATCACCGTGCGGGTAACACGGCCCGGAGTCGGCCCGGCGAACGACCACCCCAGTGAAACGGCGCTCGACGACTACGACTTCGACTACGTGATCGGCAACGACTCCACCGTAGAGGTGCTTGGGGATGCGATCATGGGAGTTGTCGAGGACTACAGGAGATGATCTGATGAGGATGCGTGACGGAAGCGAAGTGGCGGACCAACGGCTCGGGCGGCTGCGTGAGTTCGATGAACGGTCCCGTTCGTTCCCGGTGCGCACGATGGTCGCTGACCGGGTGGCCCGGTCCTACACGTGGCGTTGCGACACGCAACTCGATCAGGGTTCCGATGGGGCGTGTGTGGGGTTCACGATGGCGCACGAGATGGCGGCGCGCCCGAAGGTGATCCCGGCCGATTACGCGAGGGGCATGTCGATCTACCGGCAGGCTCAGAAAATTGACCCGTGGCCCGGCGAGGACTACGACGGCACGTCGACTCTTGCGGGCGTGAAGATCCTGCAACGTGACGGGTTCGTCGATCAGTACCGGTGGGCGTTCGGGCTGGCCGACTTGGTGTTGGCCGTCGGGTTCGTCGGCCCGGTTGCTCTCGGGACGTGGTGGTACGAGGAGATGTTCGAGGTCCGCGACTGTGGCCGTATCCATGTCGGCGGCGAGCAGGCTGGCGGTCACTGCTATCTGGTGAACGGGGTGAACGTCGCTGATCGGACGTTCACGATCCACAACTCGTGGGGTTCCGGCTGGGGCAGTGGCGGCGAGGCGTTGATTTCGTGGGGTGACGTGGAGCGTCTGTTGGATGAGGACGGCGAGGCGTGTGTCCCGCTGGTCCGGGCGTGGGGTTCCGACTAGAGCGGTTCTCCGCACCCTCCGCATTGTTCGCCGTCGAGCATGTTGGGGAACACGACCTTCGGGAAGTCGTCGGAGTCGAACGTCGTTTCGTCGTACCGGTCGATCGCGTTGGCTGAGGCGATCTGATCGAGGGCGGCTTCGGCCCCCATGTCTCGGGCGGCGGGTGACGCTTCACCGTTGACGAGCATCGTCTCGATGACGCAGGTGGGGCAGTAGATGTCGGCGTGGTAGGTGTAGGCGGTGACCCTCATGGCTCGACGGTACCTTCGATCTCGGGCACGTCGAACAGGTCGTGGACGATCTGCTCGGGGATGGTGATGACGAGTTCGCGCGTCTCTCCGTCGAACCGGCTCGTCTCCTCGATGTAGTAGTCGGGCACGCTCCCCCAAGCCTCGAAGATCACGTCGTCGTAGGCGGACACGATCTCGGGGGCTTCGTCGTCGCGTTGCCGCCCGAAGGCCACGGTCAACTTGCGCTTGGACATCTCAGGCTCCGATGCAGTTGTAGTACCCGGCTGCGACAGCCGTGATCCCGCCGGAGCGTGGGTGGATGAACTCGGTGTGTGACCCGCAGTAGAAGATGAGGGCCACGCCGATCAGGTCGCGCTCGTCGTCGTTGAGCGTCGGGAAGTTGGCTTCGACCGGCATCTTCCACGAGGTCAGGTCGCGTACCGCTTCGAGAGCGATCCGTAGTTCCATCTCGGTGTAGCCCCGTTCGGTGAAGTCCTCGGGGAACCAGTAGTCGTCGCGGACCGGCATCGACCGTTCGGGGTCGGCTTCGATCTTGGCGATCAGGTTCACCGGGTCGACGCTCTTGCGGGCGTTCGGGTCGGTGCGGGGTGGGGGATCGACGAACACGCTCATGCTGCTTCCGTTTCGAGATCGAGGAGGGACGGGGGTGCGGTGATGTTGGTGTGGAACCGACCGGCGGGTGCGTCGAGGTCGATGACGACTCGGGTGCGGTTCTTCTTCGTGATCGTCGCGGGGAGGCCACGGAGGTAGGTGGGCTTGGCAGTCGGGGAGATGCGTACCCGGTCACCGACTTTGAGTGACTCGAACGTCACCTTGCTGGTGCCGAGTGCGGCGCGTCGGGTGGCGATGGCCTGTTCGATGGCGTCGATGTCGGCGTCGTGGTTGCCGTTGAGGATGGCTTGTGCGAGTGGGGATGTCATGGTGGTTGAGGTTCCTTCGTTCGTGGTTGTGTGGATGAGTATACGACAGGGGTGGGACGGTTTCAGAAGCCGAACTCGGCTCGGGCGTCTGCGAGCAGGACGGCCGCTTCCTCGTCGGCCGCGTCGCAGGCGTAGTCGAAGTTCTCGGCGTTGGCGACGGCACCGACTTCGTAGTCGACGAACTCGGGGTCCGACGGGTCGGGGGTGACCCGGCGGTAGAGGTAGTGGTAGCCGTTGTGGTCGGGGGCGGTGAGGCCGTAGCGGTCGTTCTGTCGAACGTAGGTGGGGGTGGTCATGGTGGGTTCCTTGTCTCTGTGGTTGGTTAGCGGTTGGTCTGTGCGGCCATGAGGAGTTCACGGATGCGGGCGTCGGAGATGTCCTCGTCTTGTGCGGCGAGCAGGTCGAGGGCTGCGCCTTTCCAGATGGCGGTGACGACATCGGGGGCGAGGAGGGTGAGGGAGTCGCCGTAGCGGTTGGCGACGGTCTTGTCGATGTTGTCGATGAAGCGGGCGTTGCTACGGGCGGTTGCGGTCATGTCGGGGTGGTTCCTTTGTGGGGGTGGTTGGGGATCAGAACTCGCCGTTACGAACGGCGTTGCGGAAGGTCTGAGTTTCGGTGCGGCGGGCGGCTCGGCGGGTACCGGCTCGGCGGCGGGCGGCTCCGCGGCGGCGGGAGCCGGAACCACCGAGGGGGCGGTTGGCGACGGAGCCGTTGTCCATAGCGGCGTTGCGGCCGTGTCGATCTGCGATGAGGAGGGGGGCTGCGTTCGAGGTCATGTAAGAACCGTAGCCTCTCCGTCCACACTATGCAAGTCAATGTGGACCCCCCGACCACAAATGATCCGATGGGCCTAGCCACCGCTCGCCCCAGCCCGGCCGCTCAATCCGTCCCGCCCGTGATGTAGATTGCTCGTCAACGGAACCAACCACCACCAACAGGAAGAACCGACTCATGGGCATCGACGCCAAACTCACCCTCCCGCCCGGCACCCGCGTCTGCGATCTGGCCGACGCGACGGGTGCGCTGCTTGGCTGCAAGATCGACAGCGAAGCCCGCTACTGCCCCGACGTGATCGGCCCGGAGTTCACTTCCGAAGCGTTCGCAGGTTCCGTACTCTCGAAGATCAGGATTCCCTCCGACGTGATCCCGTGGGAGTGGGGCACTCACCTGCTCGTCCACCACGAGTGGGGCAGCGACTCTCGGCACCGGCCGTTCGGCCCCGGCAGCATCGGCATCATGTCCGACGCCATGCCGTTCAACGTCGTGCTGCTCCGGCGGCTGGCCGACATCTTCGGAGGCTCCGTCGACCACGACGACTGCGACGAGAACGACGAGGACTACCGGGTGGAACCGCCGGAGGTCATGCGGGCTTGGCTGAACGACCCGTACACCAATGAACTGTGGCGGGCGATGAAGAACGCGATCAGCGTCGACATCGTGCCGATCACCTACGAGGAGATCGAAGCCGCTCAGGAATGGGCGACCTACGACCACATGCCTGCCCGCCCGAAGGTCGACGCATGATCCCCGGAGAGACGATCCGTACCGGCGCGGCCGAAGCCTGCCCGGACTGCAACGTGATGCTCGTCGAAGCGGTCCACATGAGCGCCGCGGGCCACTACATCGGGACGTGGTGCGACTGCGGCCCCTACTCCCGCGAGTCCGACTACTACCGGTCCCGCGAGGAAGCGCAGACCGCGCTCGACGCGTGGGCCGTGGACTACCGCGACCGAGACGAGGACGAATGATTCTGTACCACTACACGACCCCGCTGCATCTCGAATCCATCGGCCGCGACGGGTTCCTGAAAGTCACCGAGTCGAACATCGGCGCGCCGGAAGGCAAGGGCATGGAACCCTGCGGGGAACATCACGGCCCGGACGTGGTGTGGCTGACCGACAAGGACTCGACGACCTGCAACCGCGACACGCTGCGTGCCGGACTGAAACTGGTGTCGGTCATGCCGGTGCCCGCTCAGATCGACAAGTCCGTCATCCGGTTCATGGTCGAAGTCCCCGACGACGAGGTGGTGACGTGGGAGCCGTTCGCGAAGGAACACGGTATCCATTCGCGCTGGAAGCGGACGTTGGAGAAGAACTACGCGAGGCCGAGGTGGTGGTTCCTCGTTCAGCGCCCCATCCCGTCGGAGGAGTGGCGGCGTATCGAGGCGACCTATGGAGAGTGCGACCCGTGCGAGTACGCGCCTGATCTCGAACCGTGGGTGCCGAAGGTCGAGTGGACGCTGCTTGACGGGTGAGAGTGAAGCCTGACGGCACGGCGGTCGCGTAGCATGGAACTGTGAGCCTCAACATGCTCCGGCTACGTCTTGCCCGTTGGCTTGCCCGGTTGGTGGACGTAGTTCGTCCCACGTCAGGTTCCCGCATGTGTGGCGTGTGCGGGGCCGACCCGTGCTGGGATCACTGCTTGTGGTGCGGCGTCGAGTTCCGCCACGACGACTATGAGTTCGAGCCGGAGCATTCGATGTCGTGTCCGTTGACGACGGGCGTGTTCGTGACGACGATCGAGGACTTGTGGCCGTTCGGGTTCGGTTGCTGTGAGTGCCGGGTCGAGTTCATGCCGGGTGACCCGTACACGTCGGTCATCATGCGCACGTCGTCGGGTGATGAGTGGGAGGACGACGATTTCTTCGGCTACACCGACGATGGGCTGGGTGTCGTGGGTGAGGTGGTGTGTCTCGGGTGCGCTGCGGAGATGGAGTTGTTGCTCGGAACCTGACGGATCGGTCCCGGTTGGGGCGTACGATCCCACGGTGTCCCCCAAGTTGAACCGGTACCACGTGACGCTGATGGTTGGTCAGGCCCCTGCGGCCTTTGACCGTATCCGTCAGGAGCGGGCGATTGAACTGCCCCCGGAGGCTCGGGAGAAGTTGCTCGCGTTGGACTTGGCTCGGCATGGCGATGGGGTGGTGTGGGCCGGGAAGGTCGATGACCCGGACGGGTTTTCGTTGCGGGCGGCTCATGGTTGTCGGGCGTCTGATCTGATGCCGATGGCGTTGGATGAGTGCGTTCGGTTGTCGGGGTCTGATTTGGATGGGGTGGTGGATCTGTTGGCGGCGTGTATGCGGTTCCCGAATGCGATGGTGTTGACGAAGCGGCTGTAGACGATGGTGTGACAGGGTTCACATCCGATCGAGTTGCACGCTGTCGTCGGGGGGTATACAGTTCTTTCCATGACCTACCGCAACCGCCCCCGCAACACCCGCCCCAACCACACCACGGCTCGGGCCACCGACGGTCGCTACTACGACTTCGACGACGACACCGATGACCTGTACGACGCGATCCGCGACGACTTCATCGACGATCCCCGCTTCGATGACCTGCGCCGCGACCGCTACTGAGATCGTCCCGGTCCCGTAGTAACCTGATCGACAGAACGAGAAAGAGGAATCAACCACATGCCAACCACCGAACCCCGCTACCGAAGCCAACTCGGCGCAGAGGTCACGAACGTCATCGACGGCGACCTGATCCAGATTCGTGAGGAACGCCACTCCGCCGACGGCGTGGTCGTTGGAGTCGAGCGTGCCTACGACCCGCACGCCGACGCCGAGATCGACTTCATCCTCGCTGACTTCGGCGGGGAACAGCCCGGACGCATCCCTCTCCGCGAGGGCCGGATGCCGAGCCGCAACCATCACCACGTCAAGACGGTCTGAGGACCGAAAGGAACCAACCACAATGAACAACGCACGAGTCGTCTACGAAGATGAGTTCGTCACCGAGTACGACAACGGCGAAACCGAAGTCCGGTTCACCGAGGAAGAATGGGCGGTCATGCTGACCGACCCGAAGTACGGCTACATCTGCCGCTCGAAGAAGCACCGCTTGAACGACTCCGACCGCCGTTGGATCGAGTCGGAAGGTCTGTGCCCGTACTGCTTGGCCGAGGCCGAGGACGCCTACTACACCGAACGGCAGGCCGAGGACGAGGCCGCTGAGCGCGAGGCAGCGATGGAGGCTCTCACCGAAGCCGTCCGTGAGGCCCGTGGGTTGGAGTGCCGCACGTTGGCGTCCGGCTCACTCGCTCTGTACGAGAAGGCGACCGGCAAGGTCGTGGAGATCATCACCGAGGCATTCGACGGGTTCGACGCATTCGCTCACATCGCCCCGACCGAGGAGGTCTGAGATGTTCTTATTCCCAACCTTCGCCACCTTCCTTGAACAACTGACGTGGTATCTGCATAAGCGACACGGGTGGCTTCCGCAGAACGTCACCGACGTGATGGAAGTGCAGATAGTCCGCGGCGCTCTCGTGACCCTCGTGAGGTTCACCTGATGATTCTCCCCATGTCCCTTGACGACCACATCGCCGGAGGCCACTACACGGCTATCGAGATCGAGGTCGCTTGCCCGAACGGTCACAGGTGGCTTGCGCCCGGTGAGTCCGAGTACGGCGCGACGACAGTGGATGACCGTGCGCTTGTCTGTCCGGCCGACGGCTGCGACAACTACGCCCACGACCCGGACGAAGGGTTTGAGGGAACCCCGTCGATCAACGGCGACAAGCCCTACGACGGGTACGTGTACGACGCCGACGAGGAACTGTGGCTGATCCCCGAGATCGAAGCAGGCCCGATGGGGATGGAGCCGGGCGACCCCGGTTTCGAGAAAGCGATCCGTGAGGAAGAAGCGTTGGCGCTCGCAGCGATGGAGGAAAACTGATGCCGAACGAATCCGCTCTGAGGGTCGAGGCCCGGCGACTGCTCGATACCCGCTACGAGGTCTACGGGTGGGGCCACGGCCCGTCTGATGTGGACGGCACGATGGCGGGTTTGGAGGCCGAGACGCAGGTGTCGGGACTCGGTGAGGCCCGCCGCGCCCTGCGTGCCGTGGTCTACAACTGGTTCTTCGTAGAGTCGATGCAGTCGAACGACCCCATGCTGCTCCGGCAGTTGACGGCCGCGCTTCCAGAGTTCGCCGGGATGCCGCCCGAGAAGATCGCTCCGATCATTAGCGACGCGTGAGTATGCACACCCCGGACCCGTGCCCCCGCTGCCACCGCGTCGAGGCGCTCCGTGACGACGAGGGCCGACAGTGGGTGGTCTACTGCCGGTGCGGGCATCTCGACCACTCGATCCCCGACGAACCTCCCCCGGCGTACGATTGTGCGACCGGTGGCCGCTGCGAGGACTACCCGGCGTGTGGCTGCGATGGACCTGCGATGTTTGTCATCGGGTAGGTACTAGGCACCCGACCCCATCCGGGGTACTGTGGGCCGATGACCGACACGGCTGACGAAGCGCCCGCCGACGCCCAGTCGATGAAGTGCCCGAACTGTGGCGACATGCTCCCGATGGACGACCCCGGCGTCATCGAGATACCGGTAACGGTCGAACTGCTGCCCGCTGAACGGGCCGCGATCTACGACCGGTCGCTGCAAGGCGAACTCGGACGGTTCCTCGCGGAGAGGGCACCGCAACTGCTCGACGACGACCCGGTGAAGGTCGTGATGCGCGAATTGGACCGGCGGCTGCCGCGGGTGACGAACGCTTCACCGAAGGTGGCCGAGGCTGCCGAGAAGATGCTGGGGCGCGCCCGGCGTAGGAGGAGAACCCCGAATGGGTCGCCGTCTTACGGATAAGGAACGCGCCTATCGGGCGATCAGCGAGAAGGACTTTCAGAGGCAGATTACCGATCTGGCCGAGATGTACGGGTGGGAGTGGCGGCACTTCAAGGACTCCCGTAAGGCTGTCGTGCGTGGAGGAAAGACGTTCCTTGTGGGCGACGACGATGCGAAGGGGTGGCCCGATCTTGTGTTGGTGAGGCCCCCGGAGTTGGTCATCATCGAAGTGAAGAAGGAACTCGGAAAGACATCCCCGGAGCAAGATCACTGGCTCGATCTGCTGTCCGGCTGCGGGGTCGACACGTTCGTTGCCCGGCCGTCGACATTCGATGAAATACGGGTCCGGCTCACGGCACCCCGCCCGAAACGGTGATGTCGCATAACCTTGTGGTGCGGGCGGTAGTCGCGTCACCTCTCCCCCTCTGTCGCGGCTGCCGTCCGTACCTGTCATCAGGAGGCTGCACTACGCTGGTGCAGGTCGCCGGAAGGAACACAACTCGTGCCGCGTAGCAGTCCGCTCGCCCAGTTCACTCAACGGAACGATGGTTCTTTCGCGATCAAGCGGCCGAAGCGTTCTTCCGCGAACGTGTCGTCGGCGGCGCTCCGCAAGGTGAAGGACGTTCGGCCGAATCTGTCGAACGATGTCGGCTGGCAGACCGACGCGTTCACGTACAACGAGTTGGTGCCCGAAGTCGGGTTCGTGAACAACGTGACAGCGAACACGGTTGCCGCGGCTGACCTGCTGATTGTTCGCCGTGACGAGTCAGGCGATTGGGTCGAGTCGTCGGACCCGCGAGCCGAGTCGGTGATGGACGCGTTCGTCGGCCCGGTCGGAGGGCGCGAGGAGTTGCTGCGGCGTGCGGCGCTCCACATGCAGATCGCTGGCGAGTCGTGGCTGTTGGGGACCGACATCTTCGATGAGCATGAAGCGCCGTTGGGGACGCTGTGGGAGTTTCTGTCGACTTCCGAGGTGAAGGTCGACGGGGACGGGAACGTGAACCGGAACCCGTCGGGTACGAAGCAGTCGTCCTACGGGTCGAAGGCAGCGGACGGCGGGTTGGACGAGGACGTATACATCGCGAGGTTGTGGCGGTCGGACCCCCAGTGGTCGGACCGGGCTGATTCTCCGATGAAACGGGTTCTGCCTCTTTGTCGTGAGGTCGTGATCCTGTCGCAAGTTGTGGACGCTGTGGCGAAGTCGCGGTTGGCGGCGGGCATCTTGTTCGTCCCCGACGAGATGTCGTTCGGGCCGGACGATGAGACTGAGGACCCCGGCGACGACACGGACGACATCGACGAGTTCATGTCGGAACTCATCCAGCACCTTTCCGCGCCGGTCGATGATCGGACTTCGGCGGCGGCGCTGGTTCCGCTGCTCATGCGTGGCGCTGCCGAGTTGGGCGAGTCGGTCCGGCTCATCGACGTTGCCCGTGATCTCGATTCTCTGTACCAAGAGTTGCGGAAGGAAACGCTCGAACGGATCGCCCGCGGTCTGGACATCCCGCCGGAGATCATGGAGGGCAAGGGGTCGCTCAACCATTGGACCGGCTACAACATCGACAGCGAGTTCGCGTCGAAGCACGTCATCCCGTTGGGCGACATGCTGGCCGAGTTCATCACCACATCCTATTTCCGTCCGATGCTGGTGCAGTTCGAGGGGTTCACTGAGGAGCAGGCCGAGGGGTTCGCTCTCCGGTTCGATCCGTCGTCGATCATCTCGAAGCCCGAACCGGGTCAGGTGCGTGGGGCGTGGGACCGTCGAGTCGTCAACGATCTCACCTACCTGCGGTCGCTTGGTCTGGACGAGGACGCGATGCCGGACGAGGAGGAGAAGAAGCGGCGGTGGCTGGAAGCCGTGTTGGAATCCGATCCCGTCTACTGGGGTCCATCCTTGCTCCCGATCTTGCATCCCGAGTTGGAGGGGTTGTTCGACGCTGCGGACGCTGCACGGCGGCAGGTTGAGATCGACGCTGCGCCTACGGGCCGTCGTATCCCGTCCCCGTCGGACGTGGGGTTGGTCGATGACGACCCGTCGGAGGGGATGGACGAGCCGGGCGACGCTGTAGAGGCGGGCAACGAAACGCACGATCTCGACGCTCTGATCGACATGCTGACTGTCGCAGCGGACGCCGCGTTGGAGCGTGCGTTGGAACGGGCGGCGAACCGGGTGTTGACGAACAAGATCGACGGGTCGCTCCGTGAGGAACTTCGGACGGTCCCCAAGACACAGGTTCTCACGACGATCGGCCGCGACCGGTTCGGAACACTTGGGTTGTCCGAGTCCGAGATTTCGGGTGACGCGTGGGACTCGTTCGAGATGAAGGGCCGCATGTGGGTGCGGCGACACATCGCTGCCAACGGCGCTCCCGAGTGGTATGCGGAGGAGCAGGCCGACGCGGTGATGGCCGAGATGGTTCCGCTGTTGCAATCCCACATGCTGTCGTCGCTGCGCCGTCCACTGGGGCGCGGTGAGAACGGGTTGTTGGTGCCGAACGAGTTGATTCGGATGGCGTTGACGGCTGCTGACCGGGCTATCGGCGTGAAGGCGTGACGGGTGCCTCTCACGAAAAGCCAACGGTCGGGGTGGACCCGGCAGGTCACTGAGGCGTCGGAGGCGGCGTTCGGTTCTGTGAAGGGCCGGATGCAGGCCGCTATCCGTGACTCGCGTGGTCTGTACGATCCGACGCAACTGTTCGATCCGTTGTGGTGGGTGCAGGCGGTTGAGGTCGAGTTGGAGCCGGTGCTGCGCGAGGTGATGACGGAGGCGGCGATCTCGACGGCGTTGGAACACGACATGGTGCCGGTGTTGAAGTCTGCGGGGTGGGCGCAGTTGGCGGGTGCTTCGCTGCTCGCTCAGGTGGAGGGACTGTACGGGTACGCGGAGACGATCGGCCGTCGGGTTGTGGAGTTGGCGGAGAGGGGAAACGAGGAGGACTGGTCGAAGGCGAAACTGTCCGACATGCTGGGTTTGGTTGCGGCGGCGGGGCAGATGTCGGATGCGATCGCGGAGAACATGGGGGAGACGGAAGGGCAGTTTGCTGCTCAGGCCGGTCAGATGGACGTGGTGATGGCTTCGGGTCGGGCGGCGGTCAAGACGTGGGAGGCGTCGTTCGTGAACACGAGGGAGACTCACGCTGCTGCTCATGGTCAGACGGTGCAGGTGGAGGAGAACTTTCTTGTGGGTACCGGGGCTGGTCAGTGGCCTTGTGACTGGTCGTTCCCCGCCGGGGAGCGGATCAACTGTGCGTGCAACGCGATCGTGACGGTGTTGGAACCGTCGCCGGAGGCCGCGTCTGCGGTTTCGGACCCGATCGAGTTCCGTGCGATCCGGCCGACGAAGGGTGACGATCTGCGGCCCGGTATGGATTCGGTGATTGACGGGATCAGGAAGAAAGCCCCGGATGGTCGTCGGGCGATCACGAAAGCGGTTCGTGAAGGGAAGCCTACCGAGCCGTTGCTGATGGAGAAGAAGGGCGGGAAGGGCACGAAACTGAACAAGGCGTTGACGCGAGTGCGTGAAGCGATCAACGGCACCCATTCGTCTCCCGCCGGGATGCAGAAAATCCCTGTGGCGGAGAACGCGACTCGCGGGAAAGGCGCGTTCCGATCGGGCCGGTTGAGGAAAGATGCGTGGGAGGACCCCGGTACCGCCTACGACATCACCTTGTCGACGAAAGGCGCTACCCCGAACATGACGATGGCCCACGAATACGGCCACTACTTCGACTTCGACGACATCAACGGCATCGCCGGACGTTGGACGACGGTGGGTACCGACATCGACGGGCTTCCCAACCGGGCTTGGATGAATGACCTAACCCAATCCGATAACCCCCGTAGGCTCTCCGGCAAGATCCACGGCGAGTTCTTCGACCGTGCCGTCGACCCTCTCACCGAGTGGCGGATCGCTGTCCGCCAGTCACAGTCGTACGACGAACTGATCGGGTTGTTCGACAGCAAGGTCGACGATGTGGTCGTAGCGTTCTCGGACGGCACACTCGGCCGAGTCCCGGTCGGGTCGATCGGCAAGACCCATGCGAGGTATCTGCTCGACGAGAAAGAGTTGTTCGCCCGCAGTTACGCTCAGTGGATCGCGGAGGAGTCCGGCGACAAGATCATGTTGGGTGAACTCGACATTCTGCGGGGCGCGGCACAAACCGAGATCGGCACGTTGAAGGCCGGGGTGTCGTTCAACCCGACGGCAACCCAGTGGTCGGAGGCAGATTTCGCTCCGATCCGTGAGGCGTTCCGTAAGATTTTCGGTGACGCCGGACTTTTGGAAGTGGTGCCCTGATGGCAGTTGAAGTTGTTGAGTGGGATGACATGGATGAGGACCGGCAGGTCGAGTCGATCATGTTGACGTTCTCGGTGCCGGAGGACGAGGCCCGGTTCATCCTCGCGTTGTTCGATGGCGAGTTGACGGGGGATTTGGAGTTCGTCGGTGAAGCGGCGATACAAGCGGTGGTGGAAGCCCGTGAGTCCGACGAGGATGCCGCTGACGGGACCGGGGAGTCTGACGTGGCGCAGTTGACCACGGCGGCAAGAAACGCGTTGACAGCGGCACTCCACGTCCGCCGGGGTGTCCGTGACGTATGATCGTGGTGTCCGCCCCCACGGAGTATCTATGTCGCATCGCGAGCCACGCCACCGATTGACCCCTGCTCTGATCGAGCAGTTCGCTCCCGCGCTCGAAGCACTCATCGCTTTGGCCGACGCTCCGGCCACGCCGGTTGCCGATATGGACGACGATCTGGTCGTGGAACTGTTGGCTCACATGGCGAAGCCGATGGCGCTCGACGGAGATACGCAGGCGGCGATGTCGCTGCTCAACCCCCATGACGGGTTGCCGGACCAATCGCCGGGCGACGCGAACCTGCGCGAAGCCGACGACGGTAGCGAGAACTACTGCGGCAACTGCCGGTTCTTCAACCAACCCCCGCTACTGGGCGAGCAGGGGACGTGCGTGGTCGTGCAGGGCGCGATCGACGCGAACGATGTCTGCACCTTCTACTCGCAGCGGGCCGAGCCGATCTCCGGCGTGATCCTTCCCCCGGCCGATGTGGTTCCTGCCCGTGGCGTGATTGACCTGTTGATGCCCCCGCCGATCGAAGAAGTGCCGGAAGTGACCCCGGACATCGAGCCGGTGACCGAACCGCTCGCTACCGACGACGACACCGATCTTGGTGACGAGACGGTCCCTCACCCGATCCGGTTGGACAAGGCCGAGTTCGGCGCAGGCCCCGATGGGGTCATCATCACTGTCGAACCGCTTGACGCTGAACGGCTCGCTATCGCTCTGCCGGGTGGCGTACCGGCCGAGATGCTGCATCTGACGATGCTGTGGCTCGGACACAAGGGCGATCCTCACCTTGACCGCGAGGCGATTGTGTCCGCGCTGTTGGAGGTGACGGGAACCAATGTACCGCTCGAAGGGAAGATTGCAGGACTCGGCACGTTCGGGGAGAGTGAGGACGATCTCCTCATCGCTCTCGTCGATGTGCCGGGACTGTTCGACCTTCGCGCAGACCTGATCGACGCTCTCGAAGGCCGCGGGGTTCACGTCCCCGAGGACCGAGGATGGACCCCACATATCACGCTCGCTCGTGATCCCATCCCCGGAGACACCGAGGTTGTCGGTCTACCATTGACATTCAATGACATGACTCTCCGCTGGGGTCTGCGTGTTATCGACGTTGCGTTCGTCGAGGCACCGGATGAGGCGGAACAGGAGGATTCAACGAACATGGCTTGGATCGTGGTTGCGAACAACCCCGACTGCATGGATGAAAGTGGCGGCGAGATGCCCCACGCTGTGTGGAACTGGGAGACGGAGGAGCGCGACGGTTGTTTCGCGACGCTCGAAGAAGCCGCGATGCGCGCTGAGGCGTTGAACGAAGCGATCGAGGACGCCGAGGGGATCGAGGACGAGATCGAGGACGCCGAGGAGATGCCGATGTTCGTCGTCGCTCCCGACAACCCCGAGTGTGTCGAATCGTCGGGCGGCGAACTTCCCAACGCTGTCGTCAACGCGCTGACGGGCGAGGTTGAAGGCGGCTGCCACGCGACCGTGGAAGAAGCGCAGGCCGTTGCCGATGACATGAACGGCGGCGAACCCCGCATGTTCGAGGTCGTGGAGAACTCGCCCGAGTGCATGGACGCTACCGACGGTGAGATGTCTCACGCGGTTGTGGACATCGAGATGGATGAGGTCGTCGGCTGCTGGGCGACGGTCGAAGAAGCGCAAGTTGCTGCTGACGAACTGAACGACGGCGGTGAGATCGTGGTCGACGAGGAGGTCGATATGCCCGACATGCCCGATGCTGAGGTTGCCCCCGAAGGGGAAGCCATCCCGATCGTCGCTGCTGCGACTGAAACCGAGGGTCCGTTGCCGGACCTGACCGCGGCGCGTGCCGCGTTGAACGTCGGCCGCGCCGAAGTTCAGGTTCATGTTGTGCCCGTCATGGAAGATGGTGTGGCCGACCGGATCGCTGACGCTCTCGTCAACTCGGTTGTCGACCGTCTCGCTGCCCGGCTTGGTGTGAGTGACGCGCTCACGGCCGCTGCCGACGGCGACTCCGTGACCCCCATCGTGATCGAAGGTCCGGCCGAACTGGCCGACGACGTTCAGGTCATCGAAGCCCCTGCGGACGGGATCGAGAAGGAAGGCATCGAGGTGCCGGTCGGAGAGACGGGCGAACTCGCGGCCGAGGACGACGACACCACCGAGTTCGTCGACCAGACCACTGAGTTCGGTGCAATCGCGGCACATGACACGCCGACGATCGACGAGCCGTGGGATGCCGCTGCGATCGAAGTCAATGTCGTGTCCCCGAACGACCCGGACTACTTCGACCGGGTGTACGCGTGGCGTGACGACGAAGCCGATCTCGATGTGAAGGCCGCGTACCGGTTCATCCACCACGAGGTCGATGCCGACGGGAACCCCGGCGCTGCGAACGTGGTCGCTGCGATCACGGGTATCGCTGTTCTGAACGGCGCTCGTGGCGGAACGACGATCCCCGGTGATGACCGGCAGGGCGTCTATGACCATCTGGCGGCGCATCTTGCTGACGCCGAGATGGACGCTCCCGAGTTGCTGTCCGACGAGGACGCATCGCTGGTCGCTTCGCAGGTCGAAGCCGGAACGGTCGTGGACCTGACCGACCCCGATTCGGTGCTGGCCGCTCTCGCTGCCGCCACTGAGGTTGAGGTTGAGGGTTCCGAGGTGGAAGCCGCTGACGGTGACGCCGAGGAGTTCCCGGTCGAAGTCGAGTTCGAGGCCGACGTGCAGGACGACGAGTCCACGGACCTTGCCGACATCGACACCGATTTGCTGGTGGCCGAGATCGCTCGCCGTTGGGCCGAGACGGAGGCCGACAAGATCGTCGCCGCTGTTCCCGCTGAGGCCGAGGCTGCCGATGAGGACACCGACGAGTCGGTGACCGCTGACGCAGCGGAGATCGTCGAGGAGGAGCCGGTCGAGGCCGCTGCCCACGACGAGGACGACGACATGGGCGGCGAAGCCGAGGCGTTCGTCCACCCCGAAGGCGGCAAGGGTCCGTTTCACTGGGAAGGCGTCCTGATCGTTGAGGGTTTGCCGTCGGGTGACGGTCGGATGATCGCGAGTGAGGCTCTGACCCACCGTGAACTGCCGATCCCGCTGATGTTGCAGACGGTGAACGCGATGGGTCACGACGGCGCTGTGATCGCCGGTTCGATTCACGAGATCGACCGGGCACCGACGAACACCGAAGGCGTGTTCGACATCATCGGACGCGGCTACTTCGATTCGGGCGACAACGGGCAGGAAGCCCAACGTCTGATCTCCGAAGGCACCATGCGAGGCGTGTCGGCTGACATCGACTCTGTGGTCGTGGAGTTCCGTTCCCCCGAAGGCGACGCGGTCGATTTCGAGGACGTGATCTTCGGTGAAGCCGAAGCGATCGAGGTTCTGATCGAGGGTCGCATCATGGGTGCGACGATCACGCCGTTCCCCGCATTCCAAGAGGCACACATCGCTGTCATCGACTCTGCCGACGTGCAGGAATCGACGGCGCTGGTCGCTGCCGGGGTGATGGGCGACGTGTGGACGGTGAGCCGCCCGCTCGTGTCCGGCGAGTTCACCACCTACTCGGAAGGTCATGGTGCAGGGTCCGACCCGCAGGCGTTGGTGGCTTCGGCTGCCGCGGCCACGCTGGTCGAGGTGCCGTGCGCCCCGCCGGTCGGGTGGTTCGGTTTGCAGGACATGGAGGAACCGCACCCGGTTCGGGTCGACGCTGACGGCCGCATCTTCGGTCTGGTTGCCCAGTGGGGTTCGTGCCACATCGGTTTCTCGAAGCGGTGTGTGACTGTCCCGAAGGGCGGCGCTCCGTTCGCTTCGTTCCGCACCGGTCACGTGTTGACCGAGGAGGGCACGCTCGTCGCTACCGGCCCGGTCTACATCGACGCTGTTCACCCGGATCTTCGGAAGAAGGCTTCGGACGCTCAGGCGTTCTACGCTCACACCGGCTGCGCTGTGGCTGACGTGGCGCTCTACGAGAACGAGTGGGGCATTGTCGCTTCCGGTTCGCTCCGGTCCGATGTGACCCCGGAGATGGCTCGTGCCCTTCGGGGTTCGGACATCTCCCCGGACTGGCGGAAGATCAACGGCAAGTTGACCGTTGTGGGTCTGCTGGCCGTGAACGTGTCGGGCTTCATCGTCGAAGGTCTGGTCGCTTCCGGCGGCGAGGCAATCGAGGTGCATGAACCGATGGGCGTGTTCGACACTGTGTCGGGCGAAGCCGAATCGGTTGTCGGACTGGGCATGGTGAAGCACAACACGGGGCCGTCGGCCACCGAGGTTGAGGCTCTGCGTGCCGAGGTCGCTGAACTTCGTGCAGCGATGCGTCCGTTCCGGGCCGAGCGCACTCTCGCCAAGTTGGGCGAGTTGCGGCTGATCGGAGGCACCGAGGTTCTCGCTGCTGCCGAGGAGCCGTCCACTGAGATCGAGGACGAGATCGACACCGTGCCCGAGGGGGAGCCGGAGGCCGAGTTCGCAGAGGGTGACGAGGTGACAGTCGACGTGGAGGAATCCGCCGAGGCTGCCATCGAGGAGCATGACTGCGAATGCGGAGATACCGGAGAGTGTGCCTGCGCCGTCTGAGGCGCTGACACTCCCATAAGGGAGGCACCCTAACCCTCAACCGGAGGTTGAGTATGGGTGACCTGACTGACCGTATCGAGCAGTTCGCAACTGAGTGGCGTCCAAGTCAAGGGCCGTCGTGTTCGGTTGGTGAACTGATCGCGGCTCTACCCGAGTCGGAGTCCGAAGCGTTCTCGCGGCTGCTTACGACCCGTATCTATTCGACGGACATCGCCCGGTTCGTTCAGGGCGACATGGCCGCGGGTCATGTCGATGACCGGAATCTGCACGGTGCGATCGTGCGGGTGAAGTCCGACGCGCTGCAACGGCACCGCCGCGGATCGTGCGGGTGTACGAATGCCTGACGAGATGGCAGACCGCATCAACCGGTTCGCTACCGTGGAGGACGACAAGCGCCGCGCAGCGGAGGCGGAGAAGCAACAGCCCCAGCACTTGAAGGGGTGGGAGCCGGGCGTCGAGTTCGACGGTGAGGCGGGTGTGATCTCGACGGGGCCGCGGCCGGTACCGGGTGAACCGTCGGGTGATGAGTGGCGTGACCTGTTGGCCGTGTGGGATCTGGACCCCGAGACGTTCGAGATCGACCCGAACTATTCCCCGCAGTTCCGTGCGTGGGACGCGAACTTGGGCCGCGACCCGGACACGGGCGAGGCGTGCGTCCAACGGTTCTTCTACTACAAGGCGAACATCCGTCTGCGTGCCCGCTGGTACGGGTTGGACATCGACGATCTGATGGCGGGACTCGATTCGTTCCGACGGCCGGACCTTGTGTTGCCGGATCATCCGATCGGGATGGTTGTGCCGCTGTCGGACTGGCAGATCGGCAAGGGCGACGGAGACGGCGTTGAGGGGACCGTGGACCGGATTGTGACTGCGATCCACCGGATCGTCGATCGGATCGTTGAGGTGCGCCGTCAGGGGTGGGAGATCGGATGCCTGTACCCGATCGGGATGGGTGATCTTGTCGAGCAGTGCTTCGGGAACTATCCGTCGCAGCAGTTCACTACGCAACTGAATCGGCGCGAGCAGGTCAGGTTGACGCGGCGTCTGGTGCGTGACGCTGTGATCGAGTGGTCCCGGCATGTCCCGCGGTTGGTGAGCGGCGGCGTGGGCGGTAACCACGGAGAGAACCGGATGTCGTCGGGCGGGAAGGCTCAGGCGTTCACGACGCCGGGCGACAACGACGACGTGGCGGTGTTCGAGATGGTCGCGGAGTCGCTCGCGATGAACGACGACGCGTTCGGTCACGTCCACTGGGTGATCCCTGACGAGTCGTTGACGATCGTGTTGGACATCTTCGGGACGGTTGTGGGGTTCAATCACGGGCATCTTGCCCGGAAGGGTTCGACGGTTCAGCAGAAAATTGACAACTGGTGGCGCGACATGGGCCATCAGGAACATCGGATCGGTGACGCTCACGTGTTGGTGACGGGCCATTACCACCATCTGTCGGTGATCGACCACGGCCCGAAGGTCCATGTGCAGTGCCCGAGTCTTGATGGCGGGTCGACGTGGTTTGCGAATGTGGGTGGGGGCAGGTCGGCGGCGGGGCAGGTGTCGTTTCTTGTGGGGGACCGGTTGCCGAATGGGTGGGGTGGTCTGGATGTGATCCAGTTCGACCCGCCCGCGCCGACCTGACTGGCAACCTATGGGTTGTCGTTTCGTCGGAGTTCGTCTACCTATGAGTTGTGGATCAGGTCGTCGGGTGGGACGATCTCAACTCCACAGGATGAGGTGTCCGTGTCGGGCGGCGTAGTCCGCGAGGTCTGCGATCTGGCCGAGGCGGTCGTCGAAGTATCCGGGCCGGAGGCCGCAGTCGATCATGGTCGCGCAGCCGAGCCGGGCATCTTCGGTGGAGTCGACGCCGGAGTCGTCGCGTCCGATGTTGCCGACGAGGGCACGGCCGAGCATGTCGGCGGCGTCGATGGAGCCGCAGTAGTCGAACTCGACGCCGAGGCGTTCAAGGATGGCCGACGCGTTGGTGTTGGACACGTTGACGGACCGGGAGCAGATGGGGCACGCGGCTTGCGCGTCGTCCATGTGGTCGCAGTAGAAGTAGAGGTCGTGGTCCTCACAGCCTTCGACGGTGCAGCGGTGGTTGTCGTTGCAGGCGGAACGGTACACGTTGTCGCTGCCGAGGGTTCCGATGGTGAAGGTGATGCTCATGTGGTTGGGGTTCCTTGCTCTAGGTCTGTGTCTACGATCCTACCACACGTCTAGGACAGGGTGGCAGGGTCGCCGGATCAGGCGTTGTAGTAGGTGGACTCGGGGGAGAGGCGGACTTCGACGACATGCTCGAAGTCGAGGGTGACGGTGCCGAAGCCGCCGTTGCGCTCGGGAGCGTTCACGTGGAAGCGGATTTGCGGGATGTGGTGGTTGCCGTACTGATCTCGCTCGTAGCGGACACCGGCATCTTCGACTCGGTAGATCGTCTTGGGCTTGTCGATGCCGGGGAGGACGGCAACGTCGCCCTCTTGGATCATGTAGGCGGGGAGGTTCTCTGTGTTCTGCATGTAGACGAGTGTAACACACTTTCCGGGGTGGTGTGCAACTTCGGTCGACAGATTCGTTTGGTCCTACCCGACCCGTAGTCTGCACCACATGGACGAGTCCCACTTCCCGACCAAGCCCGAAACGACCGTCGCCGCGACCCTCACCCGACTCGGTTTCGCCGCTCCCCACACCGCGGAGATCGCAGCCGAGGTCATTCGTGACCTGCGCTCCCACGGGTGGAAGATCAGCGGCGAATACCGAGACACCACCAACTAAAGGAACCACCCATGACAACCACCGTGTACGGAGCGTCCGACGATCTCATCGAGGTCGCAGGCGACATCTACGAGGAGTTCAACCCGGCCGCAGGACACGACGACGGCGAGTCCGACCTGCTCACGTTCTCCAACGGTGTCGTGTTGGGCATCCGGTTCAGCGACGACGGCATCTGGCGCATCGTCCCCATCACCGGGGCCGACAAGGTGACGATCTGGCAGTGCCCGACCGACGACGCCGACGACCGGTACTCCGACCGCGCCGAGGTCGACGGAGCCGCATGGGTCGTCTGCGGCAACCGGTTCGTGAAGGCCAAGTCGTGACCACCACCGAGGTCGACACCATCCCGCCGTTCACCGAGTGGCGGATCTCATGGACCCCGTTTCAGCCCTACAACGGCAGCCGACCGTGGGGCCATCCCTACGACATCCCGATGCGAGTCTGCCCGCACGGCTACTCGTTCTTCCCCGAGGACAACCTGATGCCGCCACAGGCCCGCAACTCGTGGTGCGTCGGTGAGGACCGGTCGTGCGACGACGACCGCTGCCACGAACGCAAGCGTGAAGCCCGACGCTGAACGGGACCGGGGGCGACCCCGACGCCCTGCCCAGTAGCCGATCGAGAAACTCACCACGAGACTGTCCCACTGTGGTGCTACGGTGGGATCTCACGACAAACCTACCGACCCCCGTTGAGGGGAGGCCCGACAGTGCGAGTATCACGAGCAACAATGACGAGGCGATTCGCCGTCACTGCTATCGCGACCGCCATCGGGACGGGCACCACAATCGGTGGCCGCGGTGGGGACGGCCGATAGCAGCCTGACACCTTTCGTCGCGGGAAGGCTGTTGGTAGCCCGCCGGGCCTCATAAGCCCGTGCTTCGTAGGTTCGATTCCTACTCCCGCCACCATCGTCCCGCACCCTGTCGGGAGCGTCGAGTCCACTCCCCGGACCGGCGACTCCCCGCAGGGGCGGGCATTCCGATGGGGGTGCATGTCCAAGGCTGGCGACGATCCCTCGCACGGATCGTGGGGCGGTTCGATTCCGCTCACCTCCACTATCCGTCCATCTGGACGGTGACCACCCGTCCGTTTGGACGGCTCTGGATTCGCTCATTGACAACCGAAGATCATCATTGTTGGGGTACGCGCATGGGTCGCGACCATCTCTGGCAGAGAAGGCCCGCCCGGTTCGATTCCGGGGTACTCCACCAACGTAGGGAGAACCGGATGACCCCCGCGCGCTGTGCGAAAGGCGTAGCGGAGAAGCCGGTCTGAAAATCCCACGGGGGGAGCGTGGCACGCACGCTGCGTTCCCCCAACATGCAGGTGAAGCATTGTTGGCGATGCGCCGTCCTTCCAAGTCGGAGAACTCGGTTCAATTCCGGGTACCTGCTCCATGCGGCCAAGTTCTAGGTAGCGAGATTCCTGCTTGCCAAGCAGGAGAGCGGGGCGCACATCCCCGTGGCCGCTCCAACCCGGCGGACCTTCCGGTTCGTGCGTCACCCTGCTGCGGACGGGGGTGTGAAGGTGATACCCGCTGAGAGTGGTACCGCTCGACGAGGGAACGTCCGCACCAAGGGTCATTGGTGAAAGCAGAATCACATGAGCGTGAAGCACTCAAGTTCCCGGTGCGAGTCCGGGGTGGCCCACCATGCACGGATAGCCAAGTTGGTAAGGCACCTCGTTCACACCGAGGAAACCGGGGGTTCGAGTCCCTCTCCGTGTACCACCGGCATGTAGTTCAACGGAAGAACACCTCTCTGATACGGAGGCGACGGAGGTTCAACTCCTCCCATGCCGACCACCGATTACAGAATTGTTCCGGTACCGGAAGGGTTCTGTAATCACCACGACCCGTGGCTCAGTTGGTAGAGCGCAGCACCATGAGACGGGTACAAGCAGGCAGAGCAAGATGGGAACGCACCTGTATGACACACAGGAGACGACGAGGTTCGATTCCTCGTGCCTGCACCGAACCATGACGTGCCCGCAGGTTCGAGTCCTGCCGGGTCGACCATAGGCACGAGGCCCAACAGGATTGGGTACCCGTTTCCTAAACGGGCGGTTGCGGGTTCGAGTCCCGCCGTGCCTGCTCGATGCGCCGAGGCCGATTGGCGAGGCAGCGCCCTCATAAGGCGTGGTAGAGAGTTCGATTCTCTCCGGCGCTACCAATGCCGACTAAGCAACTGTGGAGATGCGCTCGCATGGTAAGCGAGAGGTAACGGGTTCGACTCCCGTAGTCGGCTCCAATGCCGGTGGAGCAGGTGTGGACCTGCACTCGCCTCGTAAGCGAGATTCAGTGGGTTCGACTCCCATCACCGGCTCTACGACAGCAAGATGCCCCTCACCGCGAGGCAGGGGTGCCGGAGGACGTTCGCTACGGCTCCGGTCATACGACTCTTGCTGTCGCTTCGCCGCCGCCCACGGCTGGGGCACCCGCCTTGTAAGTGGGTAGGTTGAGGTCGGCACTCAACGGCGGCTCGAAAATCCCGGCTGATATAGTCGGGAGCGAGGGGGTCTGCTCGACGACGAGGAGCGCCCATAAAGGTGTGGATCGACCAAGACCTGTGTACCGGCGACGGACTGTGTACCGAGATCGTCCCTGACCTGTTCGACATGCACGACGACGGATTGGCGTACGTGAAGGAAGCCGACTGGTCGACGATCTATGGGCCGGACAGCACACCGGAACCGGTATATCGGATGTCGGAGGGGTTGGCGACGGTCCCGGCCGAGTATGCCGACGATGCGATCGAAGCGGCTGAGGAGTGCCCCGGAGAATGTATCTTCATCGAGGTCGATTGACGGGCACAGGGTCGCTCTCAGGACCGTCTCGGGTCTGGTGTAAAATCCCAAGTCATGCAAACCTGTCACCTCCCGAAGTGGTACTCGACCACGAAAGGATGCTGTGAGCATCCTGACCACGACCGGATAAGACTGGTTCAGGGTTCGGCTCGCTCTCTCCCCATCGGGGACGGCGCGGCAGACCTGATTATCACGTCGCCGCCTTACTGGAAGAAACGGGAGTACGAGGACGACGGCGGAGCGATCCCCGATCAGATCGGTCAAGAATCCACACCGGAGGAGTACCTGTCGTCGTTGCTCGACTGCACGGCCGAGATGTCTCGGGTGCTGAAACCTACCGGCTCGCTGTGGGTGAATCTTGGCGATTCCTACGCCGGGGATGGTGTCGAGGGAGTCCCGGCGAAGTCTCTACTGGGGTTGCCGTGGCGGTACGCGATCGGTTGCATCGACCGGCTTGGGTTGACGTTGCGTTCCGAAGTTGTGTGGTTGAAGCCGACGGGTCTGCCGTCATCCGTCACGGATCGGGTTCGCCGCAATCACGAGCAGTGGTTCCATTTCGCGAAGGACTCGCCGTACTACGCGGATCTTGACGGCATCCGAGAGCCGTACGCCACGACCCCGGACGAGTGGGCAGGGAAGAACCGGACGACGGTGACTGAGGCTGTGGTGCAGAACTCGTCTGCTCACGGGACGTTGCGGGCGTTGGTGGACGGTGAGCCGACTCCGGCACGGCAGAACCCGAAAGGGAAGATACCGGGGTCGGTGTGGACGATTCCGTCGGAGCAGATTCGACCGCCTGAGCATTTGAGGGTCCAGCATTTCGCTGCGTTCCCGTCGGAGTGGCCGCGGCGTCTGATCTCTGCGTGGTGCCCCCCGGATGGGCTGGTTGTCGATCCGTTCGCAGGGACGGGTACGACGTTGATGGTGGCTCGCGCTTTGGACCGTCGGGCGATCGGTGTCGAGTTGTCGGCTGACTATCTCCGGTTGGCCGAGTGGCGCATCTTTGAGTCGGGGCATGTGGATCGGCGGGAGAAAGCGGTAGCGAAGCGTGAGGATGTCGAACGGCGTGTCACGAAACTGCGGGGCCGGATCAAGAGTTTGGAAGCCGAGATGCTTCGACAGGGCATGTTGGTTCCCGAGTGGGAATGAAGAACTCGTGGTGATCTTCGGTTGTCGCTGAACGACTACCGTGACATCCCGTAGCCGGACGGCTACACGAGGAAAGGCAAACCCATGTTGATCGAGGTTCGACCCGGCGAGGGTGGCGACGACGCAGCACGCTTCGGCAAGGAGTTACTTTGACTCGTTCAAGCGTGCAGCGCGCCGCCGGTCGGACCCGGCAAAGGTCGTCCCGTCCGACGGCCGCACACTGATCCTCGAACTCGACGACGGCTCGTGGGCCGAGACATACGCCGGGGTCCATCGGATTCAACGCATCCCGAAAGGCGCGGCGGCACGGCACACGTCGACAGCGACGGTCGCTGTCGTCGAGGCCCATAGACGATCCGATATGTCGCTCGACTGGTCCGAGGTCGAGGAGACGTTCGATCGTGGATCGGGGAAGGGCGGTCAGCATCAGAACACGACGGACTCTGCGGTGACGTTGGTTCACACCGCGACGGGCACGCGGGTCCACATCGAGGGGCGGTCCCAGTGGCAGAACCGGCAGACGGCGTTTCGTGAGTTGGAGCGTCGGGTGGGGTCTGCTCGGGATCGGGCGAAACGGGAATCGCGTAACGCGAATCGCGTTTCGCAGATTGCGGGTGGGGAGCGTCCGGCCAAGGGGTTCACGCACAACCATCAGCGGGGGATCGTGGTGGATCACGAGCGGGGTCGGTCGTGGCGGGTGCAGGAGTGGGCGAAGGGAAAGTTCTGATCCCGACTTGCATTGTGTGGACGATGCGGCTACGGTGTGGTTATGGAGATCAACACCAACACCCCGTTCCTCATCACCTCGATCAACGGAACCAACCACCGTTCGAGCCACGAGAGCCTTGCCGACATCATCCTGTCGGTTCGGACCAACGCCCGGCGTAACACCCCGGCCAAGTTCCGCAACGCTCACACCTGCGGTTCCTCGTGGGCCATCGTCGAGTTCCGCCCGGTCGTTCCCTCGAAGAACACCATCACGCTCGGCAAGTTGCGGGGCGACGGCACGTGGAGCGAGCGCAACGACAGCCCCGAGGCTGCCGAGGCTTTCGCTTGGATCGAAGCCAACGAAGGCCCGCAGCAAGAATGGGTCCATCCCACGTTGGGCGTCAACGCTCAGGGAGAGAAGGTGGCGTGACCGACGACCGGGCGCTGCTCGACTTCGCAGAGGACTACATCGACTGCGCCGGAGGCGATCCCGCAGGCAAGTGCTACACCTGCTCGTGGAACATCCGAGACATCTACGGCATTCCGCTTGTCGAAGGCACCTACGGCGGCATCTGTCACACGTGGAATGTCATGCCCGACGGCCGCATCTTCGATGGCACCCACGGCCAGTTCGACGGAGGTGGCCCCCGCTTCCTCCCCGCCGACGCTCCCGGCTTCACCCCCAAGGGCTGAGATCGTCCGTCGCTGCTGGTAGGGTCCGGCGAATGACTCAATGCGAAACCCGGTTTTACCTCATTGACGGTACCTTCGATCGACGTTGCCAGAGCGATGCTACCGAGCGGATTCAGACGCTCGACGGTGAAGAATCTGATGCCTGCGACTGGCACGCGTCCGTTCACACCGATCAGGGCAACGCCCGGCGAGTGGCTACGACTTGACCCCCAAGTCCTGACCGGCCTGTCACCCCTGCCGGTAGTGTGACTCGCAGACAGTCCGGGGATCGTCCTGCCGGTGGGGTGCCCGCGGCTCCGCTTCCACTGGGGCCACGCCCCGGACTGTCCTACCCTCGTGGTACGGTTGCTCTCGCAAGGGGTAGACAGGTTTCGACGTTGGGATCTGGAAGCGCCGACTGCGACCCGAGTTGCTCAGACTCGTAAAACAGGGCAACAAACCAAACGACGCCGATTTCAGCGCCGATACCGAGAGCGATGCCCTATGGGCAGAGTTCGATGCCCGCGAGGGCGTTCTCGTCTGATAAAGACGAGTTGGCGGGGTACGACCTGACCCTGCAAACCAAACAGGTCGGACAGCCCGGAGAGACGGGATGGCATCCCCGGAAAGACGGGGGGACTGCGAGGAGAGACTCGCTGGTGGATGCGGACCTTTACCGGTCGGCCCGGACGCCTCGGAAAGACGAGGAACGGTCGTAGATCAGTCGACGTAACCACTCAGCGGACGTGGGTTCGATTCCCACCTACTCCACGATGGCAAGAGGACGCAAGGAAGTCACCACGAGCGTGTCGCTGGCGAAGTTCCGCCGCGACCCCGCCTACTGGCTGGGGCGTCTTGTCGGTCAGGTTGCGAAGTTCGTCGAAGGGGAGAGTTGGCTCACCGAAGCCGAGTGGGAGTTCCGTGAAGGTTCTTCCACGGCTTCGGTGACCGCCTCCTGTTGGACGAACGCGGGGTCGCGCTACATCACGGTGCCTGAACCGGTCTGATCCGTTTCGTCCCGGTCGCGTTGTACGGTCGGTGGCATGTGGGACACCATCAGAGAGATCCAGTCGGCCGACACCGCGGTCAGTAAGTTCGTGTTCGAGCGCGACGACGCTGTGGCCGAGTCGGTGCTGTACGCCTACCCGACGTACGAGGAGCGGACGGTCATCTGTTGCTCCACGATGTCCGGGTGTCCGGTGGGGTGCCGGTTCTGCGGGGCCGGGGACTACTACGTGCGGGCGCTGACCGCGGACGAGATCGTGTCTCAGCCGGTGCATCTGCTCGGCTCGAAAGGGGTCGACCCGGACGAGATCGACCGGTTGCAGATCATGTTCATGTCGATGGGTGAGCCGCTGTTGAACATGCGGCATCTCGACCCTGCGATCCGTGAACTTCACGACCGGTTCCCGAACGCCGCGCTGCTGGTGTCCACATCCGGCCCGGCGGTGAACTATGAGCCGTTCCGTCGACTGTCGATCGACGTGCCGACGATCGGGTTGCAGTTCTCGGTGCATGAGTCGACCGATGAGGCGCGCGACAAGTTGATCCCGTTCAAGCGGAAACTGTCGTTGGCCGACATCGCCCGCGAGGGTGAGGCATGGTTCGATGCGACGGGGCGGCAACCGTACTTCAACTACTGCGTCCACCCGGAGAACGACACGATGGCCGACGTGGATCGGCTGATCCATCTGTTCGACCCGTACATCTGGCAGGCGACTCTCTCCGTCGTGTGTGAGCGTGAGGAGTCGGTTGCGGCGGCGAACGCGAGGCAGCGGCAGTTGGTGGTCGACTTCATGGACAAGATGCTGTCGGTCGGCTACTCGACTCGGATGTTCGACCCTGCCGGTCAGGACGACATCGGGGGTGGATGCGGCCAACTGTGGTTCGTTCAGGAGTGGATGCGCCGCAACCCTGAGCGGGCGCACCCGTCGGTCGGTCATGGTCTGCCGGAGGTCCACACGCCGGTCGAGATCGGGACGAAGCCGGTCGCTGTCTGAAACCTTGTCGAGACTGTCCGACCCTGATGCTATGGTGGTCGGTATGACGCAGGTGACGAACTTCCGAGAGCGGGTGGAGCCGCAACGATGGCTCCCCGCGACTCGCGCCTGCGCACTCGAACCCCGAGATTGCTAGGGCGTGTAGTCGCAGAGCGTTCCGCTCGCGGCTCCGTCCGAAACTCCAACCTTGCTCCGTTGGTGTAGCGGTAACACGCGACATTCTCAATGTCGAGTCAGGGGTTCAACTCCCCTACGGAGTACCACGGTTCGTTCGTCTAGTCGGTCTAGGACGTTGGCTTGTCAAGCCAGAAACACGGGTTCGAGTCCCGTACGAACCGCCAAGCCCCCCGTGGTGTAACGGAAACACGTCGGCCTTTCAAGTCGGAATACCGGGATCGACACCCGGCGGGGGGACCACAACCCATAGGGCACGCGCTGGGCGCGGGTTGGACTCCAAATCCGACCTTGCGGGGTTCGATCCCCCGGTGCCCTGCAAAGCAGAGTTTCCATAGAGGCCCGTAACTGAAAGCAGAGTTTCCAATGTCCACCATCGTCGGCACCTACAAGCATCACAACCGGGGACTGGGGGCGTTGGTGCGTGTCGAGTTCGAGGACCCTCTGGCGGCGCGCACCGAGATGGGGCACGCGTTGGCGGACGAGTTGGCGCTGCACGTCGCGGGGACCGAAAACCCGTCGCTCGACGATGAGCATGTCCGGTCGTCGGAGACGTTGACTGGAATGGTGGCGCGTGTCGCTGGTGAACTGGGCTGCGAGGTGCGGGTGGCCGAGTTCGTGCGTCTGTCGGCCGACGGGATGTTGGCCCGTAGCCTCTGAGGTCGTCCCACGATCCGGTTCCGTCCTGCTCGCGTCGTAGGGTGCGGGACATGCCTCTCTACGAATCCACGAACCTTCCCCCGGACGGGCTGATCGGCTGGTGCCACCACTGCCATCTCGTTCAACGCGGCGAGGATGCCCGCATCGGCGTCGTGGGTTGGGCCGACGACATCTACTACCTGTGTGCGGACGATCGCTGTAGGGAGCCGTGGGGGTTGGGCGTGTGGGTGCTGGCCTGCGCCGAACATGAGCCGGAGCGGAGCCGTACGGGTGAGGTGGTGAGTCAGCCGCCGTATACCTGCGTGTGCAGTTCGGTCGGCGGTATGGGTGTCGAGCCGATCGGTGCGAACGCCTAGTCTCGGCAATCCCCCTCGTTCTTGTCCTACCCTCGTGCTACTGTGTTCCCCATGAGACGATTGCTACGACTTCGACGGCCCGGTGTGGCCGGGAGACTCCGACGGGCCTGACCCGTCCGGCGTAGCAATCCCTTTCCTCACCGGGCACCCTCCGTACTCATGCGGACGTGGTGGAACTGGTAGACGCAGCACGTTGAGTGCGTGCCGGAGGAAACTCCGTGAGGGTTCGACTCCCTCCGTCCGCACCACGTGGTCGTGGCGGAACTGGTAGACGCGCCGGATTCAGGCTCCGGTAGGGATTGCACCCTGTGGGAGTTCGACTCTCCCCGACCACACGAAATGCCCTTGTGGCCCAACTGGCAGAGGCGCTCGGTTCAGGACCGGGATGTTCAGGGTTCGACTCCCTGCAAGGGCACGATCACATCTTGCCGGTGTGGTGGAACTGGTATACGCATCTGCCTCAAACGCAGACGGGGTAACTCCCATGCGGGTTCGACTCCCGCCACCGGCACCATGCCCCGGCCCGCTGGATCGGGACCTGAGACTACGAATCTCGGAGGTTGAGTTCGACTCTCGACCGGGGCGCTGATACTTCACTGAAACCCCTATCTTCACTGTGGCAGTGAAGATTCATGCCTACGCCGCGGGATGCGGACCTGAGTTTCCGAAACTCGGTGAGGGAGTTCGACTCTCCCCGTGGGCACCATGCCTTGCGGGCCGGATGCCCAGCAGCGACTTCTAATCGCAGCGTTGCGTGGGTTCGACTCCCCGGTGGGGCGCTCAGGATTGTCTCGGCCGGATCGTAGGGTGCGGTCATGGACGACAGACGCGACGCAGAACGCGCCCGGTGGAACGAGGCTCTCGCTACCGGGAACCGGGAGACGATCGACCGGGTAGCGGACGAACTGCTGGTCGAGGTTCATACGCGGATCATGGACGACGAGCCGAACTACGGCGAAGCGGGTTGGGGCTGATGGGGCGGGTGAAGGGGAAGAAGCCTCCGCTGCGTCCGAAGCCGACGGCGTGTAACGATTGCGGGCAGTGCTGTGATCCGGTGACGTTGGCGATCGGGCCGGACAAGTTGGATCGGTACCCGGAGGCCGCGGCGACGTTGGACCCGGTGACGTTGGAGTGGATCAGGACGGAGTTGACGCCGGTGGCGAAGCCGGATTGGTTGCCGCCGGACAAGATCCCGATGGTGCGGATCGTGGTGGGTGATCGGGTGATCGAGGCTCCGGCGGGGTTCTATGAGTGTGCTTCGTATGACAAGGCTGGGCGGCGGTGTACGCGGTATGAGACGCGGCCGGATGTGTGTCGGGAGTACCCGTGGTATGGGGGTGAGCCGGATGGTCGGGCTGCGTTGCCTCCGGCGTGTGACTTCAATCGGGATGTTGGGCGTGAGCCGGTGCCGGTTGAGATCGGGGTGAAGCCTTCGGGGTGAGATGGTCCTGTGTGGGTGATAGGTTCCCGGTATAAGTCAGAATGACTTGACAGATAGAGTCAAGATGACACAGACTGGAATCGAGGAGTCACCCATGACCACCGCCCTACAAACCGACCACTACGAACTCACGATGGCCGACGCCGCACTCGCGGAAGGCACCGCTGACACCCCCGTCGTGTTCGAGGCGTTCGCCAGACGACTCCCCGAAGGACGCCGCTACGGTGTCGTCGGGGGCACCGGCAGACTGCTCGACGCCATCGACAACTTCCGATTCAGCGACGCCGACGGCAGCCTTGCCGAACTGATCTACCTCCGCGAACGAGGCTTCCTCAGCGAACAGACACTCGACTACCTCCGCGACTACCGGTTCACCGGACAGATCGACGGCTACGCCGAAGGGGATCTCTACTTCCCCTACTCACCGATCTTCACCGTCCGAGGCACCTTCGCAGAATGCGTGGTACTCGAAACGCTGATCCTCTCAACCCTCAACCACGACAGCGCAATCGCATCGGCCGCAAGCCGGATGCGAACCGCGGCAGGACTCGCGACGCTGCTGGAAGGCGGGGGACGACGTACCGACCCCGACGCTGCTACCGCTTGCGCACGAGCCGCCTACATCGGCGGATTCGACGCCACGTCGAACCTCGCAGCCGGGTTCCTCTACGGAGTCCCGACCGGCGGCACCGCAGCCCACGCATGGACGCTGCTTCACACCGATGAGCGTGCAGCGTTCCGGGCGCAGGCCGAACGGTACGGCCACGACACCACGTTCCTCGTCGACACCTACGACATCCCCACGGGGATCAAGAACGCCGTCGAAGTCTGTCGTGAAGTGACCGGCAGGTTCCCCGCGAACATCCGTATCGACTCCGGCGATCTTGCCGCCGAAGCGAAGAAGGCCCGTGTGCTGCTCGACAGTCTCGACGCAGCGGTCACGAAGATCACCGTCTCAGGCGATCTCGACGAATACCTGATCGACAAACTGGTCAAGGCTGACGCACCCATCGACGGGTTCCTTGTCGGCACCAAGTTGGTCACCGGCTCAGGTCACCCGACCGCAGAGATGGTCTACAAGTTGGTCGCGATCGGAAACGGCGACGGCACCTACCGGCCTGTCGAGAAACGGTCGAGCGGGAAAGCGTCGGTCGGTGGCCGCAAGCACGCCTTCCGCGTTCTCGAAACCGAAGGCCACGCGGTAGAGGAACAGGTCGTGGTTCGGTTCACCGACGACGATCCGCAGTCGACACCGCTGGCCCGTGCGTTGCAGCACCCGATGGTCCGCGACGGAAAGCGAGTGAATCCCCATATCGGCACGCTCGTCCATGCCCGCCAGACACACCACGGAGCGATGGCTGAACTTCGGCCGATGCACCGAGGAATCGAAGCCGGACGGCCCGCACTCAGCGCGGCCCCGAACTAGGAGAAGCCCCATGACCACCAACACCGCACTCATCGTCGTCGATGTGAACAAGACGTTCTGCGAGGGCGGCTTGCTCGCCGTCCCCGGAGGGAACGACGTAGCCGAACGCATCCGGCACTACATCGACGCCGTGACCCACGGCCCCGGACCGACCCCGCTCTACGACCTGATCGTGTTCACCCGCGACTGGCACATCGACCCCGGCGACCACTTCGCCGCACCCGGAGAGGAACCGGACTTCGTGACCACCTTCCCCGTCCACGGGGTTGCCGGTACTCGCGACGCCGAGTTCCACGACAAGTTGGGCAACATCCCGTTCAATGGGATCGCCGGAACCCCTACGGCCGTCATCAGCAAGGGCCAGTTCGCTCCGGCGTTTAGCGGCTTCGAGGGCACCACCGATCTCGGTGTCCCCCTCGCGACGTTGCTGCGGGGCTACGGCATCACGTCGATCGACGTGTGCGGAATCGCTACCGAGTTCTGCGACAAGGCCACCGCGCTCGACGGTGTGGCCCACGGGTTCCACACGACGCTGCTCACCGAGTTCTGCGTCGGACTCGACGCCGACATGATCGCCGCTGCGATCACCGAGATGGCCGATGCCGGGGTGTTCATCAACGATCCAGCGTTGATCCGATGAGCGACCAGACCGAAGCCGAGTTCCTCGCCACCTACGACCCGACGGCCTACCCGCCGACCGGCATCACCGTCGATCTCGTACTGCTCACCATCATCGACGGCAACCTGTCAGTCCTGCTCGTGAAACGCGCAGGGCACCCGTACAAGGGCAAGTGGGCGATCCCCGGCGGGTTCGTCGAACACGACGAGGGACTCGACGACGCCGCTCTCCGCGAGTTGCAGGAGGAGACAGGCACCGAGTTGTTCTCCGGCCACATCGAACAGTTGGGGGCCTACGGCAAACCGTCCCGCGACCCACGGTTCCGCATCGTGTCGATCGCGTACGTCGCGTTCTTCCCCGAGCCGGGCAACCCCATCGCCGGATCGGACGCGGCGGAGGCAAGGTACTGGCCGGTCGACATGATCGACCGCGACATGCTCGCCTTCGACCACGGCACGATCATCGACGACGCCATCGAACGGGCACGGGCGAAACTCGAATACACGACCCACGCGACCGCGTTCCTGCCGTACGAGTTCACGATCGGTCAACTCCGACGGGTCTACGAAACGGTGTGGGGTGTCGACATCGAACCGGCGAACTTCCGCCGCAAAGTCCTGTCGACATTCCGGCTGGAAGAAGCCGGAGGATCGCTTGGGCTTGGACGGCTCTACGCGCTCCCCGCTCTGACAGAGAACCTCTACCCGCCCTTCTACCGAGAGACGACACAGTGAAGATCGGACTTGCTCAACTCAACCTCACTGTCGGAGACATCGACGGCAACACGGCGAAGATCGTCGCGACGATGGCCGACGCCGAACTAGCCGGGTGCGATCTGCTCATCACCCCCGAGTTGGCCGTCACCGGCTACCCGCCGGAGGATCTGCTGCTCCGCCACGAGTTCGTCATCCAGTCGATGCAGGCAGCGCAACGGATCGCCGCCGAAGCCGAGACAGTGACCACCGTGATCGGCTACGCCGCACCGACGTTGGGCGCTCCCATGACGCACGATGCCGAGGGGCGCACGGTCCTGAACGCCGCGGTCGCTGTCCGCGATGGGAAGGCCCGGCACCACTACGCGAAGCAACTGCTCCCCAACTACGGGGTGTTCGACGAGGCCCGCTACTTCGCTCCCGGCAAGTTCTCCCCCGACGGATGGTCCGGTGATCTGTTCGACGTGGCCGACACGAAGGTCGGTGTGCTGATCTGTGAGGACTTGTGGCGACCCGAGTTGGCCGACCACCTTGCGGAACAAGGCGCGGCGCTGCTCGTCGTTCTGAACGCTTCACCGTTCCACCACGGGAAAGTGGAGGCCCGACGCATTCTCGTCCAAGAGACGGCTCTGAGGACCGGCTGTGCGGTCGCCTACGTGAACCTCGTGGGTGGGCAGGACGAGATCGTGTTCGACGGCGGGTCACTGTATGTCGACAACCGTGGGCACGTTCTGGCCGAGATGTCGCAGTTCGAGGAGTACGTCGCGTTCGTCGACACCGACGATCCGGTGCAGCACGTGTTCCCCCGACCCATCGGCCGGATCGAGGAAACGTACCGGGCACTCACGATCGGGTTGCGCGACTACGTGGACAAGAACGGGTTTCCGTCGGTAGCGATCGGCCTGTCCGGTGGGATCGACAGTGCGTTGACCGCGGCGATAGCGGTGGACGCTCTCGGACCGCGCCGGGTGCGGGGCATCACGATGCCGGGTCCGTGGTCGTCAGGCGGATCGGTGTTGGACTCGTTCGCTCTCGCCGCCGGGTTGGAGATCGACTGCGATGACGTGTCGATCAAACCGATGTACGCCGCTGCGGTGGGCGCGCTCGAACCGCTGTTCGACGGGACCGAACCGAACGTCGCGGAGGAGAACCTGCAAGCCCGGCTCCGTGGCCTGATCCTGATGGCCGTCACGAACAAGCACGGCGGGATCGTGTTGGCGACCGGAAACAAGTCGGAGATGGCCGTCGGCTACTGCACCCTCTATGGGGACATGGCCGGAGGGTTCGCCGTGTTGAAGGATGTCCCCAAGACGGTCGTGTACGAGTTGGCAGAGTTTGTCAACCGGCACGAGGAACGCATCCCGTGGGCGACGATCAGCAAACCCCCATCGGCGGAACTCGCTCCCGATCAGGTCGACTCGGACAGCCTCCCGCCGTACCCGATGCTCGACGCGATCCTCGCGGCGTACATCGAGGATCACACGCCGGTCGACGAGATCATCGAGAGCGGGGTCGGAGCGGAGGACACGGTTCGGCGTGTCGTCGGGCTGGTGGATCGGAACGAATACAAGCGCCGTCAGTCGGCACCGGGCGTGAAGATCACGACCCGAGCGTTCGGCCGGGAACGACGGCTCCCCATCACGAACGGGTGGAAGCCATGAAGCAACATCACCTATCGACGGGCCGGAAGGTCGGACTGTTGGGCGGCACGTTCGATCCGCCGCATCTCGGACACCTGCTGCTCGCGGAGGACGCCCGCTACGCACTGGGCTTGTCGGCGGTCTACTTCGTGGTGACGGGCGAGCCGGACTACAAGCGGGGCGCGACTCCGGTGCGGCATCGGTTGGCGATGACCGAGTTGGCGGTGGCGGACAACCCGAACTTCCGTGTGTCGTATGTCGACGCTGAGCGGGCGGGGCCGACGTACACGGTTGACACGTTGACTGATCTGGTTGCCGGTGAGGTGGACACTGAGTTCTTCTTCATCTGCGGGTCGGACAACATCGACGGGTTGAATGGTTGGCGCGATATCGACCGTGTGTTGGACATGGCGACGTTCGTGATGGGCGAGCGTGAGGGGGAGCCGGTGGAGATCCCGGCGGAGTTCCGGGGTCGGGTCAAGGTGTTCCCGTCGCAGGTGACTGGGCTGTCGTCGTCGTCGTTGCGGAATGGGATCAAGCACGGCAAGACGTTGCGGTATGCGGTGCCGCCGACGGTCGAGCGGTACGTCCAAGAGCATTTCCTGTATCGGGTCTGAGAAGATTTCTTGGGGAATCTGCCCGAATGACTTGCACGGTGTAGACCACCCTGCTACAGTTGTGTTCATGGACGCAGCCACCACCCCCGCAGATGACTTCGATCTCCTCGCCATCCTCAACGCTCCCGCCGACGATGACGACTTCGACCTGCTCGCCACCATCGCCGCCGCAGCCGCCGACTTCGATGCTGCCGCCCTTTACACCCCCCGCCCCGCCGCCGAGAACCTCGGCCGCTGAGAACAAGGAACCAACCACCATGAACACCATCCCCACCATCGTCCGCAAGTTCACCCCCGGAACGCTCGTGCAAGCCACGTCGTTCTGCGACTCCAACTGTGTGTGGACCTTCGAGGTCGTCAAGCGCACCGCGAAGTTCGTCACCCTCGTGGATGTCGACACCGGCGACCAGACCCGCACCAAGATCCGTGAGGGCACCGACGGCAGCGATTGGACGATGCCGTTCGGCTCGTACTCGATGGCACCCGTCGTCCGGGCAGCCTGACAGAAACTCCACCGGGACTGTCCCACCCGGATGCTAGGGTGGTTCTTGTGACCCGCCGATATTCGTCCCGTAGTTGTTGCAGCGACTCATCGAGTCGTTGAACCGGGGCGCGCCCACATATCGGCTGCACCCCACACATGGGAGTGCGCCGAAGTTGGAGAGTCGGGCCGGGCTGTAAACCCGGAGGCACTGCGTCCTGAGTGGGTTCGATTCCCACCGCTCCCACCACGGAAGGTTGACCGGTAAGGTTCCGGGCTTCCCTGCTAAGGAGTGCGTGCCCGCGAGGGCATGGGGTTCGAGTCCTCAACCTTCCGCTGTTGTGTGTAATTACGCACGACGCACAAGTCCACAAACCGGATGACATCATCCGAAATGTGGACACATCATGGAAGGTGCCGCTGGGTTGGCTGGCAACCGGTGTCGAAAGCCGGGGCGTCTTTACGGGCGAGGGTTCGACTCCTTCACCTTCCGCCAATGTGACGATATGGGCACAACCGCTCACATCGGACCGAATGTGACGATATGGGCACATTGAACTGCAAGGAAAGTGCGTCACTCCGCTGGCAGCGAAATCCAATAGTTACCCGAACAGGCAGGAGCCAACACAGCGAAATCCAATCACGGAGAGTGAACCCAGCAGGGCGGGGGACCGCTTGGAAGGCGGCTCGCACCGAAAGGTGTGGGGATCGTGTCCTCCGCTCTCCGCTCACAATTTCATGCGTCGGTGGCTGAGAGGCAAAGCACAGGATTGCAACCCCTGACCACGCGGGTTCGACTCCCGCCCGGCGCTCTACGGTACGATCCTGTACCGCAAGCGCCCGTGCCCGAGTAGACGAAGGGAATGGCCTGCAAAGCCATCGGGCTTCGGCCCCTCGTGAGTGCAAATCTCACCGGGCGCTCCAACTCACACCCAAGCGGAACCGTCCCGGCTATGTCGTAGTGTCGACGACATGAACAAGATCACCGTGTTCGCTGTCGGGGTGGCCGCAGGGTTGACCGTCGGCATCATCGTTGGCCGTTGGGTAGCGATCGCTCTGCTGCTTGTCGCTGGCGCGCTGGTGTTCGCCCGACTGTCGATGAGCGACGACGAGGAACCGGAAGGCTGATGGGCGGCATCGCGATCGGTATGGGCATCGGCGTGATGTTGACGTGGGGGTTCTTCGGCCACGTCCGGTCGATCGAGGGCGCGGAGGTCGACCCGCGGTTCCACACGCTGCTGCTACTGGGCGGCGTGGGCCTGTTGGCCGTGTGCGCGGTGGGTTGGTTGACTTCCTGAGACTGTCCTGACCGCGTGGTACGGTCGGCTACATGGAACTGGTGCAGCAGATTGCGGTGAGCAACTCGGGGTCACACTCCGACGTTGTGTGTGCCGTGGCGCGTGCGTCCGCGAAGTTGTTGCTGGCCGAGTTCGACCACCCGCAGATGCAGGCGTGGCTATCTGGCCGGTTCACCAAGACGGTCCGCCGCGGTTCGTTCGCGAAGGTCGATGCGTTGGCCGAGTCGATCGTCCCGAACGCGACAGCGGGGGTGGGACTGTTGGGCGATGACCTGTCGGAGTCGATCGTGCGGGCTGTGGCGTTTCTGCCGATGGCCCGCGACGAGGTGCCTCCGGCTCTCGGCAAGTTGCGTGTCGCTGACTTCAACCGTCCCCACGATGGGAACTGGTCGGAGATGAACGCAGGGCCGTCGCTGTTCGTGAACGGTGACGTGGAGATGTCGACGGGTAAGACGGCGGCGCAGGTCGCTCACGCTCTCTGTGCGTGGCTGCTCCGGTTGCCTCCGGGTGGACGGTTGCGGTGGCTGCACTCGGACGGTACGGCGTTCAGGGTGCGTGAGGTGTCGGGCGACGAGTTCGATGAGGACGCGAAGCGGGCGCAGGTTGTGATCCGTGATGCGGGACTCACCGAGGTCGAGTCTGGTACGGCGACGGTGCTGGTCCGATGAGTCGCTATGACTTGCATGGTGTAGACGGACCTGATACAGTTATCTACATGGAAGCAACCACCGCCCAAGACATCACCACCGAAGAACTCCCCGTCATCGCCCGATGCCTCAGCATCGACCCCCGCACCGACGAGGTTGTCGACGAGATCGACTTCGAGTGGGGTAACCTCACCGTCACCTTCATCGACGGCGACTGCGACGAGGCCGCACACGACGCCAACGTCGCAGCGATCATCGCAGAGATCGAGGACTTCGCTCAGGGCGGACACCTCGCAAGCCGCTTCGTTGACGTGCTGGTCGACGGCGAAGTCGTCAACTGAACCCAACCGCAAACCCCGAACCCCCTGCCACCGAGCGGGGGGTTCACCGCGTCCGACACCGGCTTGCCCAGCCCATCGGGGAATCCGCCACGAGACTGTCCTACCCCCGTGCTATGTTGGCGTCCATGAAGTTCCACCGACCTACGCATCAGAATCGGCAGCGGCCACAACAGCCGCATCAGCCGACGCGTACCCGGTCGTAGAGGAACTCAACCTCCACCCCACAGACCGGGCCTACGGGCACGAGTCGCGGGGTGCGACGCCTGCTTTGGGAGCAGGAAGCGCGGAGTTCGACCCTCCGGTGCCCGACTGACATAGCCGCCCTAATCGCGGCGAACTAACAAGGTCTACGGGTAGTGGCGCAGTTTGGTAGCGCGCACGCTTCGGGAGTGTGAGGTCGCAGGTTCAAGTCCTGCCTACCCGACAAAGGCCAGCGTCGTAAGCGGGCCGCGTGAGCGGTAGCGCAGCGAGGTGTCGTGGAGTCGGGTTCATCATCCGGCGAAGCGGCCGACGACCGGGGTGATGTCCCGATCGGAAGTGGCCCGAATCTTCACCGGGTGCGCATGGCACGGTGACCATACCTGCTTCGGAGGCAGGGGATACGGAGTTCGACTCTCTGGCACCCGACGCAAGGCACATTGAAAACTGAACGGGATGTGGCGCAGTTGGTAGCGCGCACCGCTGGGGGCGGTGAGGTCGGGAGTTCGAGTCTCCCCATCCCGACGCAAGACACCGATGAGATGTGGTGTAAGTGGCAACACGCGGCGCTCTGGACGCCGAGTAGGAGGTTCGAGTCCTTCCATCTCAGCGAAGCGGAAAGTCCGCTACAAGATGTGGCCGAGGTAGAAGTAGACGAAACGCCGGGTTGTGACCCCGGAGAAAGCCGGTGCGAGTCCGGTCGGTCACCCCACCTAAACCAACCTGTCGGGAGAGGCCCCGGCGTGAGAACCTATCGAGAGGAGGTAGCCCCCATGAGTACCCTGTTGCTGAACGCCAGTTTCGAGCCGTTGAAGGTCATCTCGACGAGGCACGCGGTCGTGATGGTCGTGACGGACAAGGCCGAGATTCTCGAAGCCGGAGAGGGGGAGTACCGCTCTCCGTCGATCTCCGTCCCGGTCCCCGATGTCGTCCGGTTGACGCGGTTCCGCAAGGTGCCGTTCCGGGCGACGATCCCGCTGACGAACCCGAACGTGTTGCTCCGCGACAAGTACGTGTGCGCGTACACGGGATCGAACCCGCATACGTGCAAGGGCCGGGCCACGTCGGTCGACCACGTGAAGCCGCGTGCGTTGGGTGGCCGTCACCGGTGGGAGAACGTCGTCGCCGCGTGCGATCCGTGCAACCACACGAAGGCCGACATCCCGCTGTCGGTACTGGGGTGGTCGCTCGATTTCGAGCCGCACATCCCGAAGGGGAATGTGTGGGTTGCTCTCGGCAAGGTGCCGAAGCCGTCGTGGGAGCCGTATCTGAATCCGGCGTGAACAGGTTTTGAGGGATGGTGTAACTGGCAACACGCGTGGTTTTGGTCCACGAGTTCCGAGTTCGATCCTTGGTCCCTCAGCCAATGCAGGGTGGCGTAATTGGCAACGCGTCCGATTGTTAATCGGAAGTTCGGGGTTCGAGTCCCTGCCTTGCAGCCGATGTAGAGAGTCCATCCGGGCATTGGAACCGGCCTGTTAAGCCGGACGTTGAGAGTTCGAGTCTCTCCTCTACAGCCAAGAAACCGGGCCGAGATCGTCTCGGCCGAGTGATAGGTTGTTCCCCATGACGCAGCACATCGACTTCGGAGGCCCGGCACGTGGCTTCGTCGATCGCGCAGCGAAACGAAAGCCGTCCGTAATCAGCCGGGGTGGCGACGGGCGATAGCCCTTTCCACGCTGCCCCTCCCCTCTTTCGGGGGTGAAGCATACGTGGCGATGCAGCCGACTCTTAATCGGCAGAACGCGGTTCGATTCCGCGCACCCTCACAGCGGACGTGTCGCTCAGCGGCTAGAGCAGCCGACTCTTAATCGGTCCTCCGTGGGTTCGAGTCCCACCACGTCCACCATGCTCCCGTAGCCCAGCGGCCAAGGCAGCGGACTTTTAATCCGATGATCGTGGGTTCGAGTCCCACCGGGAGTACCAACGAAACCGTCCCGGTCGTGTTGTACGGTCGTCGACATGCCAACCCCCACACCCGAACAAGATCAGGCAGTCACTCTCGCCCGCGGCGGAGGCCACCTTGCCGTGGACGCTCTCGCCGGTACCGGCAAGACAACGACCTGCGTGATGATCGCTGAGGAGAAGCCGACGCAAGGCGTGTACCTCACGTTCAACAAGGCGTTGCAGCGCGAGGCCGACGCGAGGTTCCCCGATCACGTCGACTGCCGCACCACGCACTCCGTCGCGTTCCAAGCCGCCGCGGGTCCGTTCCGGCACCGGATGGGCGCGCCCCGGATGCGGTCGGCTGACATCGCAGCGAAACTCGGTATCGGACCGATGATGTTCGAGTCGTCGATGGGGTCGAAGAAACTGTCGCCATCGTTCCTCGCAGGAATGGTGACCCGTGGTATCCGCCGGTTCTGCGCTTCCGCTGACCCGGAGCCGCTCGCGAAGCACATCCCGATGCCGACGACGATGGGTGACGACGACGAGTTGATGGCGGTGTGGCGTACGCTCCGGCCGCGGCTCACCGGCGCTCTCCGTCAAGCGTGGGTGGACCTGTCCGATCCGGGCGGCGAGATGCCGTACGAGCATGACGCCTACCTGAAACTGTTTCAGTTGGGTTCCCCGAAGATCGAGGGCGACTACCTGTTGCTCGACGAGGCGCAGGACACGTCCGATTGTGTTCTCGACATCGTGTCGCAGCAGCGGGACCACATGCAGGTCATCTACGTGGGTGACACGCACCAGTCGATCTACCAGTGGCGAGGCGCTGTCGACGCGATGGCGAAGGCTGACGTGTCCGGGCGGGCGGCGCTCACGTGGTCGTTCCGGTTCGGGCCGGAGATCGCTGAGCAGGCGAACGAGGTTCTCGCGACGTTGACGGACATGCGGTTGGTCGGCAAGGGCAAGCCCGGTGTCGTCGGCCGTCTGAACCATCCCGACGTGGTGCTGTCGCGGTCGAATGCAGCGGCGGTCACCGAGGCGTTCGAGGAGTTGAACCGTGGCGGGAAACCTCACGTGGTCGGCGGCGGGCGTGATGTTGTGTCGTTCGCGTTCGGGGCCAAGACGATGATCGAGGACGGGTGGACGAGCCACCCCGATCTGGTGTGCTTCGATTCGTGGGATGACGTGGTGGACTACACGACTGACGACGAGTTGGGCGGCGACTTGAAGATGCTGGTCGGGTTGGTGACTCGGTTCACGCCGGACGGGATCGTGCGGGCGTTGAAGGGGCAGGCATCGGAGTCGAAGGCTTCGCTGATCCTGTCGACGGCGCATGGGGCGAAGGGTCGTGAGTGGGACTCGGTGAAACTGGCAGGCGACTTCCCTGACAGTGAGGACGGCGGTGAAGAACGGCGGTTGCTGTATGTCGCTGTGACTCGCCCGCGGGATGCGTTGGACGTGACTCTCGTGGATACGTTGAACCCTGACAGTGATGATGATGACGATGGTGAGATGGCGGACTTGGCTCCGTCGGTTGATGGCACCCTGTTCTGAGATCGTCCTACAACTGTGGTAGGGTCGACCACATGGAACACGACCACACCGACCAAGAACACGCCGAGACAGAACTCGACGCCGAGATCGCAGAACAACTCGACGCCTACCTAGCGGAGAACGGACTCATCATCGTCCCCGCAGACACCCACGATCACGACGGCGAATCCCTGTGGGAATCAACCGTGGAAGTCGTCACCGACCCCCCGCACATCGCGTCCGAGGTCGTCATGGAGTCAGCGTCCTACCTGATCTTCGGTCTGATGGTCACCCCGCTGATCCGCTGGTGGGTGAAGCGCCACGACCGTGAACATCACGGCCACGACTGCGACACCGACCACGCTGACGCCACCTTCTGAGATCGTCCCACCCGACCGGTACTGTCTTGGTTATGGGACAATCAACAGATGCGATTCTCGCCTACGGGTGGGCACGACCGTCGCCACCGAGTCGACTACCGCTTCCCTGATGGTAGGGACGCCGACCGTGAATGGCTGGACGATGACTCAATCTTGGGTTGACGCCACCGCTGCACGGCTGGGGGTCGAGACGATCTGGATGGCGTCCGACTGGCTTCCGTTGCTGTGGCGGATCGAGGCCGAGCCGGAACGCGACCGTTGCGTCGATGAGTTCGCGAAGTTGTCGGCCTACATGCGGCCGGACAATCTGGCGCAGGCACTCCCGGTGCCCGAGATCGACTGGCACGGAATCCAAACGGTCCTACTCCCGTAGTACCGTCATCCACGATGTTCGGAATCGCACTATTCCTCGCCGTAGTCGTCACAGTCGTGGTCGTGTTCTTCGCTCTGTTGGGCGTGAACGCGATGCTTCGATCGTCGAAGGCGTCCGCCGCGGAGATCAAACGAACCGAGGTCGACGCCAATCACCGCGAGGCGATCCGGCTACTCGACGCGATGTTGGTGCAAGACGAGATGGTGCCGTATCTGAACGAGCCGCACCGTGACCGGGCGCAAGAACTGGTCGACGAGTTCCACAACTAGGGAGAGACATGAACCGCAAGATCACTGGCGCGTTGCTCGCGCTCGCGATGCTGGTCGCAGGCTGCACCTACGACTCCACGCAGTCCGACGAGGTGTCGTGCAACTACGGCGGCGGGCCGTTCGAGTCCCCGCAGTTGAAGGAAGAACTCGACCCCGGCGCGGGCCGCACGTTCATCGGGCTGTTCGATTCGTCGTACCACTACCCGACTTCGCAGCGGACCTACGACGTGTCCCCGAACGAGGGCGAAGGCGACGAGCAGCGGGCCGACCTGATCGTCGCTCCGTCGTCGAACGACATCCGTATGGGCGTCGGACTCATCGTGCGGTTCAAGTTGAACACCAACATCGTCTGCGAGTTCCACGAGCAGATCGGCCGGAAGTACGAGGCGTGGACCGACCCCGGTTGGAGCGACATGCTGCGTGAGACGTTCCGCCGTCCGTTGGAACGGTCGATTCAAGAACAGATCCGACGGAACGAGGGCCGGGCGCTCTACTCCGACCCTGACCTGTTGATCGAGGTCGAGCAGGCGATCTCGACCGGGTTGAAGGACACGATCAACCGTGCGATGGGGGCCGACTATTTCTGCGGTCCCGGCTTCGTCCACGGCGAGGACGAGTGCCCGGAGTTCGAGATCACGTTGACTCACATGGAGCCGACGAACCCCGAAGCGATCACGGCGTTCGAGGCCGAGCAGATCGAGGTCGCGAAGACGGCCGCGGCTACGCAGGCGGTGTTGACCGCCGAGCAGGAGGCGCTTGCGATCATCGAGTTGCAGGATGCTCTCACCGAGGGCGGTTCGGCCGTGGCCCTGTTGGAAGCGGTACGTTCCGGGCAGGTCGAGTTTTGGGTTATCGACGGCGGGCAGTTGACCGTGCAGGCACCCGAGGTTGGAGTAGACGACGAGTGATGGTTGGCACGATCCACGGTGGTCCGTCGTTCGACGATTGGCAGATGCGGAAGTTTGTGCCTGCCGGTAGGCGGCGGATAGCGAAGATGGCCGGGGACCGGATCGACAAACTGTTCGGTGACATGACGTTCTCGTTCATCAAGATCGGTGAGGCGGCGGAACAGGCGGCGGACGCTCTGACGGATTTCCGTCGTGAGTACGTTCAGGCGAGCCGGGTCGCGATGGCCGCGGTCCCACCGCAGACGTACTCGACTCGGTACGTCAACATGAGTGGATGCCCCTGATGGGTCGACTGCTGATCGAGTGGGGGACGAACCCCACACCCACGCCGCCCGCTGCCCAGCCCATCGCCGCTGTCGAGCCTGATGTTGAAGGTTCGCCGGAGCCGGTCAGTCTCCCCGCTGTGAGGAAGATCGCGGTTGGTGACGTGGTGGCCGAGGGGAAGGCGTGGGAAGCGATAGAGGACGCACAACGCCGGTACATCGAGGGCGTGCAGAACGGCGACGACAAGGACACGAACGAGGCGCGCCGCAACTGGACCGGTGGGGCGTTGGTGACGTTCGCTACGTTGACTGGTCAGAACCCGCGGGAGTTGAACCAGACCCTTGCGGAGAAGTATCCGATCGACACGTATCAGGGGATGGCTGTTCGTAAGCCGCAGACGATCCGTCGCCCGGACGCGCCGGAGGGCGCGACGAAGCGGGTGGTTCCGAACGCCGACGAGATCGCCCGGCTGGGTGCCGTGGTGGAGGTGTCGCCGGAGGACATGGCGCAGATGGACACGTTGGTGGTGGACGAGGCGGAGCATGAGCGGGTGATGGGCGAGATCAAGGCCGATGGTCGGGTGTTCGCTGAGGAGCCGGTGGACGACGACTAACCCACTTGCACACTGTCGACTCACGCGCTACAGTGTGGTCTATGGACCGACAGCCCGCAGTGATCTTCGACAGAGACGGCACGCTGGCTTCCGTCGCGCACGTCGCACCCACGGACCTGCGCGACCCGTCGCAGTGGCGAGACTTCAACGTCGCCATGCCGTTCGACGCACCGGTGCCCGCTGTAGTCGACATGCTGCGTGCGGTGCCCGCAGGCGTTACGCGGATAATGACGAGCGGCCGGTCGCAAGGTGACCACGTGGGCGACCGTCGCCGTCTGTTCCAGATGCGCGACTGGATCGCGAAACACGACTTGCCGATCGACCTGTTGATAATGCGACCCGCCGGAGACATGCGCTCCGACGACATCGTGAAACGAGCCATGTTCGATCAGATCATCGCTCCCCGCTTCGACGTGCAGTTCGTCGTGGATGATCGTCCCGCAGTGGTGGCGATGTGGCGAGACATCGGCTTGCACGTCATCGCAGTGCAAGACCCCGGCATCCTGCCTCCGATCGCCCGGCAGGCATGACCCCGCCGCGGTTCACGTTCGACGAGTGCATCGCTCGACGACACGAGAACTGCGCGGGGGCGTGTCACATCGCCCGTCTCCACGTCGGTGACTGCGACTGCGAATGCCACGATGACCCCAACCCTCGACCCGACGTTGAGCGTCGAGAGTGAGGGTGTTCGTCTACACACCGGCTATGTAGGTAGACTGGCTACAAGGCCAATCTTTACTCTCCCCCCAGTGGCCGGAGGTGATCGACATGCAGGTGAACGAAGCCATCGAGATCGCAGTCGAGTTGGATCAGATCAGGACGGTCTACGGATCGGAATGCGCCGATCACGTCAGTCGCGCTCTGCGCGCTGCCGGTCCCGAAGGGTGGCGAGACACCGTGAGCGCCGCCATCGCGCACTTCGTGAAGTCCCGTCGTCGACTCTCCTACGTCGCGTGACACGCCACTCGCAACCCTCAACCTCTACCTGTGGTTGAGGGTATCCACTTCGACGTAGCAGATCACTGTATATGATGCACTCACGGCCTAGAACGTGGTTCGCGGCCCAGTGGAACTCGGTGTAACCGGGGCCACGGGAAAACAACACCCACCCCCATACACCCCAAAGCAGGAGCGAATCACGATGGATCGCATCACCGTCCCCGAGGACTTGAAGTCCCTCTCGGATGAGGAACTCACCGCACTGGGCCTTGAAATCC
>Ga0307380_10000810_pt1 | contig 47028 bp, 48 predicted proteins | sample UN3MG_FD_202239 | JGI IMG/M metagenome (GOLD analysis project Ga0307380, IMG submission 202239) | Soil microbial communities from Risofladan, Vaasa, Finland - UN-3 | ecosystem: Environmental > Terrestrial > Soil > Coastal area > Acid sulfate soil | place: Finland: Risofladan, Vaasa | collected... | reverse complement strand
GCTCGCTTCGTCCGGAAACCGACGCTGGAATTCGATCAAGGAAGCGTATCTTCGGGCCATGCCGCCGCATCATGCGGCGGGAACCAGCCTCATGCCAGCGAAACCTGGGACAACGGGATAAGCCTTCCTTTTCGAACCGGAGGTGTTTGGGTCATTCGAAATCGCAGGCAATTGGACTTCGGGCAATATCGGGCTTGTTGCATAGAGCGCATTTTCCACTTGGGGCAATGCGATGGCCAAATCTGAAGATTTTCGTAGTTCGATCTGTGTTGTGAAAAAAATGTTCAATGGGCGAAGCGTTATATCGTTCCCGAGAGATATCTCGAACCGCTCCCAACTAGCTGTAATTTGGAAATCACGTGATTGAGAACAAACGGGTGCCTCCAGAGAAACTCGTAGATTTTCGGAACCGGACAATGTTCTTGCGTAGAAAGAAAAGACGACGCCTTTTCCTTTTGGATGACACCTGATGACATGTTGCCGGTGTAAGGGCGCAAACCGATACACCGTCGCTTTGCTGCCACTAAGGATTGATGGGACCTGCCCGACAATTTTCATACGGGTGAGGCTCTACGACATAAAGGGCAGCAATTGTACTGCCTCACGTCTTCAATTGACCTTCATACTAGTACCTTTGGTTGTGGCAGATAAATCCACCAATCCCTGAGACCGGTCATTTCGTCAAAGCCGAAGCAGCTTGTTGCTCCGACAGCAGGGTCTTTGCTGCTATATTGTCTAATAACGAATCCGCACCTACTCGGCACTCACCGTGGATGGCCGCTTTCGGGCGGGCTGTCGTCGTGGATGTCGACGATACGGTCGGGCGAGACGTGGAGGCCGTAAGTCACCAGAGGCGCCGTGCCCGTCGCCCGGAAGGCGTGCGGCAGATCGGCCGGCAGCACCACCGTCATCCCCGGGGCAAGCGTGATCTCGTCCGTGCCGCCCTCGATCCATGCCACGCCCTCGCCATCCAGCACGGTGAGTATCTCGGTATAGGGGTGCGAATGGAGCGGGGTCGCATAGCCGGGCGGTGAGCTCTGGATGCCGATCCGCACTTCGTCCGATCGCGCAGCCGCATCGTCGCCGATCAGCGTGCGATAGGTCGCGCCGCCCGGAAAGTGCTCCAGCGCGACATCGTCGTGCCGGACGACCTGCACCGTCGCCGCGCCGTCCGCCTCGATCTTGGCCATGCCGCGTTCCTTTCGTCTCGCACCGCCGGGAGCGATTGCCTTTGCCCGTACGGTATCCTGCGTGAGCCTAGTTGGGATTTGGCCGGGCTTCAATGCCGGGCAACACGAGCGATCTCCGACCCGAACGCCGCATAGGAAACGGGCGCACCCTTGTTTCAGGGCGCGCCCGCTTGCTTGGTCGGCCCGACGGCCGGTCTCAGTTAGCCTATCTTTTAACCCGATGTTCCTCCGGCAGCAGCATGATCGAATCCTTCTCGGCCGCCGAGATGTGGCACTCGTAGCAGAACTTCACCTTGTCGGCGCCCTTGCCGCGGGTGGTGCCGAGCACCGTGCCGTCGTGCATGACCATGGAGTATTTCCAGTCGCCCGAAGCCTTGTACCAACCGCGCGCCATCTTCTCCATCAGGAAGAGCGGGCCCAGCGCCAGCTTGCCGCCCGCCTGCACCTGGAAGCTGTCCTTGGCCAGGATCGAGCCGACCGGCATGCGCTTGACTTTGTCGTATTTGATGTAACGACGCCCCGTTCGGTTGCCGTAGTTGTTGACCAGCCGGTTGCCATGCGTCTCGGAGACGTATGCGGTTTTGTTGTAGCGCTTCCACTTGGCATAGCTGCGCGCCACCCGGTTGCCCGACTTGGCATAGGCCGCCTTCAGCTCCTTCAGCAGGCAGTTATAGGCTGCTGCCGCCTCGGCATTGCTGACCTTGATCGCCGGCTTGCCGCCGCAGGCGCCGCATGCACCGCATGCCTTCTTGGCACCACAGGCGCCGCAGCCTTTCTTGGCGCCACAGGCGCCGCATGCACCGCAGGCTTTCTTGGCGGCGCAGGGATTGGCCTTGGCGAGGCGCGGGATCACGCAAGCGGTGCTAACCGCGCCGGCTCCACCGCAGGCCCCGCAAGCGCCGCAGGCGCCACAGCCCTTCTTGGCGCCACAGGCGCCGCAGCCCTTCTTGGCCCCGCAGGCGCCGCAGCTTTTCTTGGCCCCGCAAGCGCCGCAGGCAGCGAGCTGGACTGGCCGCGCGACTGCATTCGGCAAGGCCGAGGTCGCCGGTTGGCTGCTTGTCCGCCGCTTGGCCGGCGATGATGTTTCCACCTTCTTCGCGGCGGTGGGCAGCGGGCTGTCGGCGGCCGTGGGCGCGGCGCTCATGGCAAGCCCGACACCGAGCGCGACCGGGATAACCGTGCCGGACAGGAGCCGGCCCCTCATCGACGTGCTCTCAAGCAGCTTCATGCGATCCTCCTGAAAATTGGTATTCGCCGCCCAGGGTGCCCGAGAACAGGCGGCGTGTTGGGCAACGCTCATCGACCTTATCCGGGTGCGTCAGAATAACGCAGCTCGGCCAGACTAGGGGGCGGTGCGTGGACCTGAACAATCATCTTTGTTCACTTATCCGTGACGCTTGTTGAACGGGTCGCGAGTGGCGGGAATCCTGCACTCTGCCTATCTTTCAAGAGCGTGGAACCGTCGGTGATCCGGGGTCTGGAAATGTCAGGAAAGTGGCGCTCGGGCGTGCCGGGAATTCGGTCTGGCGGCCGCCATTTGGCGCCGGGCGCATTGACCGTCATGGCGCTGCTGGCTGCCATCACCGCCTCCGTCGCCGGTGCTGCCGAAGTACCCGTTCCGAAGGTGATCCAAATCCCCGCCGGGCCCTTTATCCGCGGCTCCGATGCCGCCGAGCGCGAGGCCGCCTACCAGCTCGATGAGCGCGCCTATGGCCACAGCGTCACTCGCGAGCGCGGCTGGTACGACGACGAGGGCAAGCGCCGGCAGGTCGCGCTTCGAGGTTTTGCGATCACCCGCACGGTGATCACCAACCGCCAGTACCGGGCGTTCATTCGCGCCGCCGGGCACCGGGTCCCGGATGTCGACCGGGTCACCTGGCGGGGATATCGCCTCATTCATCCCTGGTCGCGCACCCGGAAATTCGCCTGGAGCGGCGGTGTGCCGCCAAAGGCCCGGCTCGACCATCCGGTGGTGATGGTCTCGTTCGACGATGCGCGCGCTTACGCGGCTTGGCTGGGCCGGGTCACCAGGTGGCGCTGGCGGCTGCCACGCGAAGCTGAATGGAAAAGGCCGCCCGAGGCCCGGACGGACGCCGCTTTCCCTGGGGCGATACCTTCGATGCCGGCAAGCTCAACAGCCACGATGCCGGACCGTTCGATACCGTGCCCGTCGGCCGCTATCCGGACGGCGCCAGCGTTTACGGCCTGCTCGACGCCGCCGGCCAGGTGTTTGAATGGACCGCGACCGCCAGCCGGCCCGGCCGCTATATCGTCAAGGGCGGATCGTGGGACGACAAGGGCTGCGGCATCTGCCGCCCTGCGGCCCGCCACAGCCGGCCCCAGGCCATCAAGCACATCCTTGTCGGCTTCCGCCTCGTGCGCGAGGCAAAGCCCCGGGTTGGGGACGGCGGGTGATGCGCAATGCTTTGGGTCTATGCAGCCAATGCACTAAACTGCATCCTACGACGACGGGACCTTTCCATCAGGCGGCGCGGCGAGGGAACAGCAGACCGGAACCCGATCAATGAGCAGCAAAGCCAGGGCTGGGAAAAAGAAAGCGGAACCAGCAATCGAGCAGCCCGCCGCGCCGACCATACTTGACGAATTGATCGCCACAGCGCCAGCGACGATGAACAAGGCTGCCCGCATCGAGCCGATCGATTTCGACGCCTTGCCGCGCGATCGGCTCGAGGCGATGGCGGCGGCGGCCGAGGAGGTTATCAACTGCCACCGCGTGCTGGCCAAGACCGGCGACAATATCGTCAGCGAGCTCTTGCGGGATGTGGAGACGTTCTTTGAATGGGATCATTATCCGGACGGCGATATCTACGATGCCGAGACCCATTCACAAATTTACTATCACGCCCATCCCGAAGACGAACGGCCGGGCGAACACGGCCATTTCCATACCTTCCTGCGGCCCGATGGGATGCCCAAGGGGATCAAGCCCGCGAAGGTCCCCGACTATGAGCCCAAGGAAGATCCAGATGACGAGCTCAGCCATCTGATCGCGATCTCGATGGACAAGTTCGGCGTGCCGATCCGGTTATTCACGGTCAATCGCTGGGTCTCGGCCGATGTCTGGTACGACGCGGAGGAAGTGATCACGCTTCTCGATCACTTCGAAATGGATATCGCCCAACCGTCCTGGCCGCTCAATCGCTGGATTACCGGCATGGTCCAGCTCTTCCAGCCGCAGGTCGCCGCGCTTATCCATGCGCGCGACGCGAAGATTGCCGAATGGCAGGCGGCCCATCCCGACACCAATGTCTTCACCGACGAGGATCTGGAGACCACCTCGCTGCTCGAGATCAAGGTCGACGACCATGTGCGAAAGATAACCGCGGCCTTGGCGAAGCGGCGATAAACCGCTGGCGTGGATTCTGGCGGGCCTGGGTTCAACAGACAGCGCAGCGCCTGATCGGGAGTTTGCGGGCGAGCCAGCCCGGCGCGGCTCCGCGGCCGAGCATGCCTTCGGGCACATCGATAACATTGGTAAAGCCGTTGGCCTCCAGGAAGCGTTTGCCGCGCGAGGAGCGCACGCCGCGTGCGCAAATGAGCGCGATCGGCCTGGACTTGTCGCCGCCTGCCGCCGCGAGGATGCCGCGCAGGAAGCCGCGCGCGCCCTGGGGGTGGTGGATGGTGACGAGCTTGGCGCCATCCGGCACGCCGGTATCGCGCCACTCGCGCGGCGAGCGCACATCGATCAGCACGATCTTTCCGGCGCGGGCCTGGGCATGGGCGTCCGGCGCGCTGAGCGCGGTTCCGGCAAGGGCGGGCGCGGCGCTTGCGAGGGCGCCCAGCGCGGCGCCGGCCAAGCCAACCGCCAGTGCGGCGGCGAGGCCGCGCAGTACCGTCCTGCGGTCTTGATCGGGTCGTGCGACCATACCAGACCCCGCCGTATCAATTTTGGACAGCATCGTCGCGCTCCCTGGTTGGCTGTGGACTTTAACGCGGGCGTGAAGGTGCCGAACAGGCCGCAATACGGCCGTCACGGCATTGTGAAATCGATCGAAATGGGCGCGGCGCCTGCCCTGGCAGGCCGGTAGCGGGTGCCCCCGGAAGCCATCGTGTTTAAGAGAACGTTAACCGCCTTTCCCCGATACTTGGCCGTGCAAGGCTGGATCGCCGCCTCCAACGCGGTCACGCTGAACCGATCGTTCTGAAAGGATCGTTCTGATCGTGGAAAAAAAGACATCGAAAGCTCTCGACGCTATCGACGTCGAGCGCTTGCTCGCCGACCCCTCAGCCGCTGTCCGGGCGGACACTGCGGTCAAGGTCGCGCGCCAGTTCTCCGACGGCACCCTCAACGAGCGCGAGCGCGTGGTTGCGGAGGATGTCTTCCGCCTGTTCGTGCGCGACGTCGAGGTGAAGGTCCGCGAATCGCTCTCCAATGCGGTCAAGGAATGTGCCTCGCTGCCTAACGATATCGCCGTGGCGCTCGCCAAGGATGTCGACCAGGTGGCATTGCCGATGCTGAGTTCCTCCGCGGTTCTGACCGATGAAGACCTGATCGATATCATCGCCGAGGCCAGTGGGCAGAAACAGCAGGCCATCGCAAATCGTCACAATGTCAGCGCCAATGTATCCGATGCCTTGATCGAGCGCGGCAACGAGGACGTCGTACGCACGCTGGTCTCCAATCATGGCGCCGAGATCGCCGAAGATTCATTGAACCGCCTGATCGACGAGTATGGCGACCGCGAATCGCTTCATCAGCCGCTCGCCGAGCGTCCGGTGCTGCCCATCGGTATTGCCGAGCGACTGGTCAACGTGGTCTCCGAGCGGCTTCAAGACCACATCATGCAGCACCATCCGCTGCGGCCGTCCCTGGTTTCCGATCTGGTGATTGCCAGCCGCGAGCGGACCACGGTCGGATTGCTCGATCACGACACCCAGGAAGAGGACGTGATGGGGCTGGTGCGCCAGCTCTATCAGAACGGCCGGCTGACATCGTCGATCATCCTGCGGGCGATCTGCATGGGCGACATGCGCTTCGGCGAGGCCGCCATTGCCACAATGGCCAACGTGCCGCTGTCAAACGCCCAGACGCTGATCCACGATTCGGGCCATCTTGGCCTCAAGGCACTCTACGATAAGGCCGGACTGCCCAACGAGCTGTTCGCCGCTTTCCGGGTCGCCATCGACGTTGTCGGCGAGATGGATTACGACGGGCGCGAGAATGATCGTGAGCGTTTCCGCCAACGCGCGATCGAGCGGATCCTGACGCGCTACGAGGATGTCGGCGCCGAAGATCTAGACTATCTTTTGAACAAGCTGACCGAGCTTGGCCAGGCGTTGGCGCCCAGTGCTCCCAAGGTGGCCGACACCACTGCCTGAGCTGGGCCTGAGCTGGGCCTGAGCTGGGCCTGAGCTTGGGCCTGAGCTGGGCCTGAGCTGGGCCTGAGCTGGGCCTGAGCATGCCTTTGCCTGTCGTATTGTTGACGCCAGCCGAAATAAATTAAGGCGCCGGACCCAATCACGGGGCCGGCGCCTTTTCCGTCGAATTGCCGGGTGGTTCAGCCGGCGGGCTGTGGGGCGGGACCGCCATTGCCGGGCTCGGGTGCCTCGGGCGCTTCGGGTTCGTCCCGGCGGTTTTTTCGATCATCCATGAACCGATCGAACTCCGCCTTGTCCTTGGCGTGGCGCAGGCGTTCCAGATAGCCACGGAACTCCGTCTGCTCCTCTTCCAGCCGGCGCAGCATGTCCTCACGATACTCGTCGAAGGCGCTGTTGCCGCTGGAATGCCGGTTCTTGCGCTGGGCCTTCCAACCCGAGCGCCGGCCCGTGCCTTCGCTGTAGTGCCAGCGTCCCGGGCCACGATGTTTTGCACATCCCATACGTCCGCTCCATATCAGATAGGCCAGGATTGCGAGGCCAATAGGCCAGAACAAGATGAAGCCCACGACCATCACCGCGATCCATGCCGGTTTTCCGTAGTCGTCCAGTTTCGCTGCCAGTTCCATCGGTCTCTCTCGTGATGCTTGATGTTGTCGGTGCGTCAGTTTAGGTGTCGAACTGCTCATAGATGTAAATGTTCTTTACATTCACATATCTGGCCCCGCACCTCCGTACTGTCAAGGGATTTTGCCAACCGATTGGCCGAATTCTAAATATTTAACGATTTTCGGCAGCGTCTCCGTCGTGGCGTAATCCCAGCCCCTCCAGATAAATCAGCACCCCGGCCTCCAGCAGGTCCTCTGGCGGCATAGGCAGGGGCCGGCGTGCTTCGTCGCCGCGGGCAAACAGCGAGGCTATGCCATGGGCGAGCGCCCAGATATGCAGGCTCATCATCATTGCCGGTGGGCGCCGGGCCGCCGGCATGCCCGCCGTGATCGCCTCGCATGCGGTCCGCATGGCGGAAAACGCCATGTCGCCGGCTTGGGCGAGTTGGGGGTCATGGTCGGGCGGCAACCCGGTTTCGAACATTGCCGCATAATAGGCAGGCTGGTCGTGCGCAAAAGCCAGATAGGCGCGGCCGATATGATGAAACGCTGTCATTGGATTTGGCCGGCCCTCGTCCCAGGCCGCGGTCAGGGCCGCTTCCAGCCGTTCGAACCCGCGCCGGGCGACGTCGGCCATCAGCGCGTCACGGTCGGCGAAATGCCGGTAGGGCGCGGCCGGGCTCACCCCCGCCGCCCGTGCCGCCTCGGCGAAGGTAAAGCCGGCGGGGCCCTTGTCGGCAATCAGAGCAAGCGCCGCCTCGATCAACGCCTCGCGCAGATTGCCGTGGTGATAGCCGCGGCGGCTGCGGCTTTCGCCGCGATGGTGCTTCGACCAACTCATGTAAAGAGGTTTTACATCATCGCCGCTCGAAACAGGAGGCAGAACTGCCGGCAATTTTTGAGATACAGGCCTGCGGCCGCTTAGACGCCGCGGAAGGCGGCCGGATCAGCCGTCGGCGGGCTTGCCTTTATTGCCGTCGGACCGGTCGATGAACGAGTTAAAGACACAGTAAATCGCGATACCGACCGGGATCACAATGACCAGAAAAAGGTCCGGCTCGCGGACGAACCAGATAATGATCCCCAGAAAGGCGATCAGACCGACCATCGACAGCGCGGCAAGCAGCTTGTCTAGCATGGGTTCCATGTTCCCCGTCCTGGCGGGCGATTGCAAGCGCTCATGGCGCGGCGCCCTCATCGGCCAATTGGCTCATCAGCCAGGCGGCGTTGCGCATCAGGCGCCGATCGTGGCCGCGCTGGCCGACAATCTGCACGCCCACCGGCAGGCCGTGCTCACCGACCAGAAGTGGCAGGCTGAGCGCGGGCACGCCGCAGAACGTCCACAAGGTGCAAAAGGCCGGATCGCCCGTCGCCCCCAGCCCCTCCGGCGCCTCGCCGGGCGCCGCCGGGGTGATGATCGCATCGTAGCGATCGAAGACCTCGTTCAGCCCCGCGTTCAGCACGTCGCGGTTCTCGAGCGCGGCCAGATAGTCAGCCGCGCGTACTTTGCGCCCGTCCTCAACCATCTGCCGGAAGCGGGCGCTTGGATGCTCGCCCGGCTCGTCGCACAGGGATCCGACCGATTTGGCCATTTCGGCGGTCAGTACCGTATTGTGAAGATCGGCGACCGCCGCGAATGGTTCGGGCAACTCGACCGTATCGCAGCTATCGCCCAGCGCCTCGACCAGTTCCTCGAAGCCGGCGACGGTCGCCGCATCGGCCTTCTCCCATGCCGCCGTCTTCACGAAGGCGAGGGTGGGCGGAACCGGCGGCGCTTCGGTCATCGTGTCCGACAGGCGCAGCGGCGCCTGCAGGCGCATCGCCGGATCGTCTCCGTCATAGCGGTCGAGGGCGTCGAGGAGCAGCGCAATATCCGGCAGCGAGCGCGCGAACAGGCCGACCGTATCGAAGGTATTGGAAAGCGGCAGCATGCCGCGCCGCGAGATCCGGCCGTAGCTCGGCTTGTAGCCAAACACGCCGCAAAAGGCGGCCGGCCGGATCGTCGAGCCGACCGTCTGACTGCCCAGCGCCAGCGGCACCATGTTGGCGGCAACCGCCGCGGCCGAGCCGCTGGACGACCCGCCCGGCGTGCGCTTTGGGTCATGGGGGTTGGCGGTCGGCCCGGGCGTGAACGTCGCAAGCTCGGCCGTCACCGTCTTGCCCAGGATCACCGCGCCCGCTTCGCGCAGCCGCTCGGCGGCGGCGCTGTCGCGCTCGGGCATGCGGCCGTCATATATGGGCGTACCGAACTCGGTCGGCATGTCGGCGGTGTCGAAGATGTCCTTGAGGCCCACCGGAACGCCGTGCAGCAACCCGCAGGGCTCGCCCGCCGCGCGCACCTCGTCCGCGGCTTTGGCCTGGGCAAGCGCGTGGTCGGCGTCGATATGCGCCCAGGCATGGACCGTGGGCTCGCGCTCGGCGACCGTCTGCAGGCAGGCCTCGACCAGCTCGACCGAGCGGATCGTCCCGCTAGAGATCCCCTCCGCCGCCTCGACCGCGCTCAGCTCTGCCAGCGACATGCGTTCCCGCCTACTTGCTGTAGAGGTAGTTCGGCAGGCCCAGCGCGATGTCGGGCTCGATATAGATGATGATCATGGCCAGGATGACGATGCCGAGGAACGGCATGATGCCCTTGAAGATATGCATCAAATGGACATGCGGCGGCGCCACGCCTTTCAGATAGTAGGCGGCCATGGCCATTGGCGGTGTCAGAAACGAGGTTTGCAGGTTGAGCGCCACCAGGATGCCGAACAGCAGCGGGTCGATCTGGAAGTGGCCGAGCATCGGCAGGAAGATCGGCACGAAAATGATGATGATCTCGCTCCACTCAAGCGGCCAGCCGAGCAGGAAAATGATGAGCTGCGCCATGATCAGGAACATGACGGGCGAGAGCTGGAGCGCCAGCACGGCATCCCTGATGATGGTGTGGCCGCCCAGATAGGAAAAGACCGAGGCGAAGGTCCAGGAGCCGACGAAGAGCCAGCACACCATCGCCGAGGTGCGTACGGTGAGGTAGACCGATTCGCGCAGGCGCTGGGAGTCGGACATCCGCCAGCCGACATATCCCAGGAGACCGGCGATCAGGCCGATATCGACGCCCCAGGGATTGACCTCGAGCCGGTCGTTGATTGCCACCAGCCAGCCGGTAAGGCCAAGAAGCAGGTAGTAGGCCGCGCCCACGGAAATCCCGATCACGACGCCCTTACCGGCGAATTCGAAAACCAACCGTCCCACGGCATGCTTGGGCAGCCAGCGGCCGATGACCGGCGTGCGCTCGCCCAGCACGCGGACAACGACGGCCAGCAGGAGGCAAACCGCGGTGATGCCCAGCGGCGGGATCGGTATGGGCGCGTCTGGTTCGTCCCAGATCCCGGCATTGTGCAGCATGGTTCGGACAAACAGATAGAAGAAGCAAAGCGGCAGGCCGACGATGGCGCCGAAGCCGATCGAGCGCAGCCAGATTGCGACCTGGCTCTCCTCGGCGGCAGGGCCACGCTTCATCTCGCGCCAGGGCGGTGCGATTGTGCCCTGGGAGATGCTGCCCAAACGATAGGAGGCCGCGAGCACCAAGCCGCCCAGCGCGCCCACCGCCGCCGCTTCCGACGGCGTGGCCAGCCCGAACAGGATCGCACCCAGCACCGAGAGGATCAAAAAGGCGAGCGGGAAGAACGAGGTGCACAGCATCTTGAAGATCTGCAGGCGCGTCAGATCCGTGGTCTCGTCCTCCGGCGGCTTGGGCGCCAGCTTGGGGTTGAGCCAGGCGCGGCCGATCACATAGATCATGTACATGGCCGCCAGCATGAAGCCTGGGACGATGGCGCCGGCATATAGCTTGACCACCGAGACGTTCGAGGTCGCCGAGTAGACGATCAGCATGATCGAGGGCGGGATCAGGATGCCGAGGCAGCCGCCGGCGCAGATCACGCCTGCCGCGAAGCTGGGATCGTATTTCGCCTTCAGCATGGCCGGCAGCGCAAGCAGGCCCATCAGCGTCACCACCGCGCCGATGATCCCCGTTGCCGTGGCGAAGAGCGCGCAGGTGGCGAGCGCCGCGATCGCCATCGATCCGGGCAGGCGGCGGGCGGCGATCTGCATGGAGAAGAACAGGCGGTCGACGATATTGGCCCGTTCAACGATGTAGCCCATGAACAGGAACAGCGGCACCGCTGTCAGCACGTCGCTCGACATCACCGAATAGGTCTGGTTGACCAGCAGATCGAATATTCGATTGTCGAACAGCGACGTCGTGACCGTGGGGTCGTAGTAGGCGTAAAAACCGAAACCGACACCCATGGCGACCAGGGTAAAGGCAATCGGGAAGCCCAGCAGGATCGTGAAGATAAAGATGCCGAGCATGAAAACGGCGACTTGGGGATCGCTCATGTCTTCGCCCCGCCCTCGCCATTGAGCCCACTGTCAAGCCCAAGCGCCGCCTTGGCCTGTGCCTCGTCTACTGCTGCGTGGAGCAGCATAGTCTCCAACTCCTCAACGTCCTCGACCTGCTGCGGCCATTCGCCGGTGCGCATGCAGACGATGCAGCGACAGACCTGACCGATACCCTGGATGAAGAGAAGCACGCCCGCGGCCGGAAGCACGGTCTTGAGCTGCGAGATCGGCACGCCCGCCGGGCTCATCACGCTGACTTCGCCACGGCCGTTGTTGTAGCTCCACGATTCCATGGCGTAGTCCCAGCCGGCAAAGATCAGCGCCAGAATGCCGGGGAAGAAGAAAACGATATAAAGAATGAACTCGACCAGCGCCTGAATGCGCGGTGGCCACAACCGATAGATCACGTCGCCGCGCACATGGCCGTTGCGCGACAGGGTGTAGGCCCCCGCCATCATGAACAGCGCGCCATACATCATGTAGGTCATGTCGAACGACCACGATGTCGGATCGCGCAGCAAGTAGCGCACGATGACCTCATAGCCGACGCCGACGGTCATGATGACGATGCACCAGGCGAACGCCTTGCCGACCCAGGCCGACATACGGTCAATCAGATTAATAAAGCCAATCATCGATTGTGCGCCGTCCTGCGCCCGCCCGCAGGAAGGCGGCGGGCGGCGAAAAATCGCGCCGCCCGCCGCGCCCCCTAGTCGCGGTACCCCGGATTAGAACGTGATCTTGCCCGGGAAGTAGTGCTTGAAGGCAAGCTTGTAGTCGGCCGCATTCATCAGATCGTAGAAGGCGACCCGCGCGGACCATTCCTTCTGGCTCTTCACCACCTTGGCGAAGAACGGATCCTTGGTCAGCCTCGCCAGCGTCTTGTCCCAGGACTTGAGCTGGGCGTCCATCACCGACTGCGGCGTGCGGTAGACCTTGACCCCGTCCTTGTTGATCAGGGTCTGGAGGTCATTGGAGTACCGGTCCATCGCCATGGCGTAATTGGCCGTGTTGGTGGCCTCGGCGCCATATTCGAGGATCGCCTGGTGCTCCTTGGGCAGGCTGTCGAACTTCGACTTGTTGAAGATGATCTCGAAGAACTCGGCGGCCTGGTGATAGCTGCCCATCATGTAGACCTTCGAGACATCCTGCGCGCCGAATTGGCGGTCGGAGGTCGGGTTGTTGAATTCGAACGCATCGATGACGCCGCGCTGCAGCGCCGGCACGATCTCGCCGCCGGGCAGTTGGGTCACCTTCAGCCCCATGCCCTGCATGATGTCGGTGGCGAGGCCAACCGTGCGGTATTTCAGGCCGCGCATCTGGCGAGCGCTCTTGATCTCCTTCTTGAACCAGCCGAGCGGCTGGGTCGGCATCGGCATCGCGAAGAAGCCGACGAGATTGAGCTTCAGCTTGTCCTGAACCAGCTCGCGATAGAGCTCCTTGCCGCCGCCGCGATGGATCCAGGCGAGGATCTGCGAGGCATTGGCGCCGAAGACCGGGCCGGTGCCGAACAGCGAGGCGGCCTTGTCCTTGCCGTACCAATAGGCGGTCACGGTGTGCGCGCCGTCGAGCACGCCCTTGTTGCAGGCGTCCTGCACCTGGAACGCCTTGACAACGGAACCGGCGGGCAGCACCTCGACCTTGAGGCGGCCGCCAGCCATCTTCTCGACGCGTTCGCCATACTCGCGTGCCATGTCCTGGAAGATCGCCTTCGCGCCCCAGGAACTCTGCACTTTCAGTGTGGTTGTCGCAGCGCGCGATACCTGCGGCATCGCCAATGCCGCCGTGCCCGCTGCCGCGGCAACCGCGCCCTTCATGAAGCGGCGACGCGGGGCGCTGCCAGCTTCCTTGGGGGCTGCTTTCTTCCGTTTCAAGTATTTCGCCATAGTGTCCTCCCAGTTGAGATACGTGATTTGTCGTTGGATCCGGCCACATTTGGCTCGTATCCGAACCTATCTTTCAGCCGCTGCCGTGAACCCGAATTCAAGGCCTGCAGCCGGTCCGAATTGATCGCTTTGACCATATTCCTGTTGCCGGATATTGCCAAGTTTCGACGCGGCTCCAGATTGACCAATTTTGCCAGCCGGCCTGGCCGCTTACCGGCTTCGGCTCCTTGTCCTTCCGCTCCGAAAATGGTGCGGATCGTCGCGAATGTGCAGGTGAAGTCGATCATAGCCGCAGCTCATATCCCGCGTCAGACGCGCGGACCGGAGCCCATTGGTCGCGGGAAATTGAACCCACATTCAACGTTGCGCCGATCGCAGGTAAGCTTAGCGACTTTGCAATTTGGCGCGAAGTTGTTTGTTCGAACAAAAATTGGTCTACATATTTTCCAAAGCTTGGCCTAGTTTGGGGCTTGGCCTAGTTTGGATGCTCCGGGGTCGGGTGCCCGGAGGTGATGCGGTCGCGAAGGGCCCGCTCGGCCGCTGGGCGGCGGCCGTCGAAGGGCCGCCGATCCGGGGAGGGTCCCATGAACGAGAATGTGCTCGTCGGCAGGAGCCGGCTCAGCCACCGTCTCTACACCGATCTTCTGAACGGCATCTTGAGCGGGGATTTCCCCGCCGATTCGCGGCTGCCGCCGGAGGAGCGGATTGCCCGCGACTACGGCATGTCGCGCTCGACCGTGCGGAGCGCGCTGGGGCGCCTCAAGAGCGAGGGCTTCGTCGCCTCTCGTCAGGGCTCGGGTACCGTGGTGTGCCAGATGCGCGAGCGCGAGAGCTCGCCCTTCGCGGCGGTGGAGAGCCTGGCCGATCTTCAGAAATGCTACGAATGCCGGATCGCCATGGAGGGCGAGATCGCCTATCTGGCGGCCCAGCGGCGCACCGAGGCGGACGCCCGCTTCTTCGCCAATCACCTCGCCGCCCTGCGGCAGATCACGGTCAACGGCACCGGTCAGACCACCGAGGACGCCGATTTCCATGTCCGCCTCGCTAGCGTGGCGCGCAACCAGTTCCTGGAATCGATCATGGTCTCGATCCGCCCGCATATCTTGTTTGGCCTCAACATCTCCAAGACCCTGCCCGCCGCCTCGCGCCGCAAGCACGCTGCCTTTGCGCTGAAGGAACACGAGCAGGTGGTGAGCGCGATCCTGGACGGCAACGCCGAGGCCGCGCGCAACAACATGCGCAACCACATCAGCCAGTGCCGCAAAAGGTTGTTTGGGGCGCGGTAGGGTAGGGCTAACCGGCCCCCTCAGGCATTGGCGCTGAGCCGCTCATAGGCGGGCAGGGTCAAGAATTCCTGGAACTCGTCGGAGACCGTCATGTCCCAGAAGAGGTCGCGGGCTTCGTCGTATTTGCCGGCGGCGAAGAACTCCTCACCGACATGCTCTTTGATCTTCTCCATCTCCTCCTCGAACAACCGTTCGAGAAGCTCGTCCTCGATCTCGGGACCGTCGGTGATCGCCGCGCCGTGCCTGCGCCACTGCCAGAGCTGGGAGCGCGATATTTCGGCGGTGGCGGCGTCCTCCATCAGATCGTAGATCGGCACGCAGCCGTTTCCGCGCAGCCAGGCCTCCGTGTACTGGATGCCAACATTGATATTCATGCGCACGCCGTCCTCGGTGATCGTGCCCTCGGGGACCTTCAGGAGATCGGCGGCGGTCACATTCACGTCCTGGCGCTGGCGGGCAAGCTGGTTGGCGCCGGGCATCATGCGGTCGAAGACCTCCATGGCGATCGGCACCAGCCCCGGATGCGCCACCCAGGTGCCATCGTGGCCGTCGCCGGCCTCGCGCTCCTTGTCGGCGCGGACTTTCGCCATGGCGGCGTCGTTGGCTTGCGCGTCGTTCTTGATGGGGATCTGCGGCGCCATGCCGCCCATCGCGAAGGCGCCGCGGCGGTGGCAGGTCCTGATCAGCTCCTGGGAGTAGGAGCGCAGGAAGTGCACCGTCATCGTCACCTGGGCGCGGTCGGGCAGGATGAAATCGGCGCGATTGCGGAATTTCTTGATGTAGCTGAAGATGTAGTCCCAGCGGCCGCAGTTGAGGCCGGCCATGTGGTCGCGCAGCTCGTAGAGGATCTCGTCCATCTCGAAGACGGCCATGATGGTTTCGATCAGGACCGTCGCCTTGACCGAGCCGCGCTTGATGCCGAGCGCCTTCTGGGCGTGAACGAAGACGTCGTTCCAGAGCCGCGCTTCGACATGGCTTTCCAGTTTCGGCAGATAGAAATAGGGCCCGGTGCCGCGCTTCAGCTGCTCGTTGGCGTTGTGGAAGAAGAAGAGCCCGAAATCGGCGAGCGCTCCCGACATCGGCTTGCCGTCGATGCGGATATAGTTCTCCGGCAGGTGCCAGCCGCGCGGGCGCACCAGCAGCGTCGCGGTGTTCTCGCCGAGCTCGTAATGCTTGCCTGATTTCGGATCGTCATAGGTGATGCCGCCGCGCACGGCGTCGCGCAGGTTGAGATGCCCCTGGATGTTGTTGTCCCAGGTCGGTGCGTTCGAATCCTCGAAGTCCGCCATGAACATCTTCGCCCCCGCATTGAGGGCATTGATGACCATCTTGCGCTCCACCGGGCCGGTGATTTCCACCCGCCGGTCGAGCAAATCGCCGGGAATGGGCGCGACCTTCCAGTCGCCCTCGCGGATTGCCCGGGTTTCCTCCAGGAAGTCGGGCAGCCAGCCATCGTCGAGCCTTGCCTGCACCTCCTTGCGGCGCTCCAACAGCTCCAGCCGGCGCGCACCGAAGCTCCGCTCCAGATCGGCGATGAAGGCCAGCGCCTCGCTGGTCAGGATTTCGTCATAGCCGGGCTTGATCTCGCCCGTCAGCGTCACGCCGTCGGGCACGGCGATGGTCGCGTTCTCCGCCACGTTCGCATCCCCCCTTTGGAAATCGTTGGTATGAGTATTGGTTGACCAGGCGCTTCTTGGAATGGCCGCTCAGGGGCCAAGCATCGCGCGAATGCCGCGAATGTCAACTTGGCAGGCCGGCGGACTTTCGTGCCGTGTGTTTCTGGATCAAGATCGTCCCAGGTCGCCGCGATCTGAGACGTGACTCTTGATCTAACTCAGATATCCAGAGCACGATTCACGCGTCACATTGAATTTGTCATGGCCCAGGCCGCAGCTATTGCGTCTGGTGCGATGCGGTCCGAATTCTGGTTGAGGGGTTGGATGTATTTTGCGAGCGCGTTCCATTTTGCCCGCACAACATGGGAGGATGTCGGCAATCGCCCGGTCCCCGCCATGTGTTGACAACTGCGCTGGCCGGCCGGCTGCATTCCGGCCCGCCAGCGATCGCCACCCTCGCAACCAAATCCGCCAAGCAGGTGCGACTTACATGACCGATCTTGCCACTGCGCCAAACGAGCCGGCCGAACGAAAAGTATCGTTCGCCGCGCTGCGGGTGCCGGGTGCGCGCGTGTTCCTTTTGCTGATGGCGATGGTGATGATGGCCGACAGCATCGAGCACGTCATCAGCTATTGGGTGATATTCAAGCGTTACGACAGCCCGGCTCTGGCTGGGTTCGCGGTGATCTCCCACTGGGTCCCATTCCTGTTATTCTCGGTGCATATCGGCGCGTTGGCCGATCGGTTCGACCCCCGCCGTATTGTCCAGATCGGCATGGTGCTGTTCGTCGTTGCCTCGCTCGGGTGGGGAGTGCTGATTCTCGTCGACGAGCTGGCGGAATGGCATGCGGCGGTATTGTTGGTGATCCACGGCCTAGCGGGGGTCTTCTGGTCGCCGGCAATGCAGGTCTTGCTGCACGACATCTTCAAGCCGGCCCAACTGCCCAGCGCGATCCGCCTCTTGGCGACGTCGCGCATGCTGGGGCTGTTGCTCGGCCCGCTGGTCGGCGGGATCATGCTGTTCGTCCTCAGCCCGTGGCTGGGATTGATGGTCAACGCGCTGCTCTACATACCGGCGCTGCTGTGGCTGTGGACGGCGCCATACGGACCGAAATTTCGCACCGGGCCGCAAGCTCCGGCGGTCGCCATGCGCGGCTTTGCCGATATCTGGAACACCATCCGGGTGGTTTCGGGAATTCCGATTCTGGTGTCGATGATCGCGGTCGCCGGTGCCGCCTCTTTTTTCGTCGGCCATGCCTATCAGGCGCAGATGCCGGCGTTTGCCGCCGCTTTGGGGCATGCGGATTCCAGCGGCGGCTATAGCCTGTTGCTCGGCGCCAATGCCGCCGGAGCCCTGGTTGGCGGGATCATCCTGGAATGGCGCGCGCTGCTGCCGCCGCGGCCGCGCACGGTGTTCATCCTGGTGATGCTGTGGTGCGTGGCATTGGGCGGTTTCGCGGTGGCGGAGAATTTGATCGTGGCGCTGATCCTGCTGTTTGCCGCCGGTTTCTTGTTCCTGGCCTATGGCGCAATGGCCCAATCGCTGGTGCAGATCCACGCGCCTCCCGAGATCCGGGGCCGGGTCATCGGGCTCTACAGCACCGCAGCGCTGGGATTGATGTCGTTCAGCGGCATCACGGTTGGCCTCGGCGGCAGCCTGGTGGGGGTCCATTGGTCGCTTGGCGCCAGCACCATTCTACTCTTCATCTTCACGCTGGTCCTGGCGCCGGTGATCACGCGGCGACGCAGCACGGCCTAGGAGGTGCTGCGTCGGCAATTCGATCATAGATGCCGGTAACGTTGCCGGCGCGCCTTGCTATGGCTGCCCGTCTGCCTATATAACCCGGCACTTCGAGGCCCACCGAACGCACCCTTGGCGGGGAGTAGCTCAGCCTGGTAGAGCACTACGTTCGGGACGTAGGGGCCGGAGGTTCGAATCCTCTCTCCCCGACCAGCACGCAAAAAGGGCTCGGCCGATCATGGCCGGGCCCTTTTTCGCGGGGCGCCGGCTACTCTTTGCCGCTTTCGCTGCGGCCGCCGCCAAGCTCGCGCAGCTTGCGGAACACCAAGAGAATGACGGCTCCCGCCGCCGCGCCGATGACCGCGATCAAGACGCCTTCGCCGAGCCCGCCGCGCGCGAAGCCGAAACCCAAGTCAATGAGCTTTTCGCCGTGCAGCAGCGAGGCGGCCATCATGCCGCCCAGCATCGCCACCAGCAGTGATCGTATTTTGGGGATCATCGCGGGGCCGCTCCGCCAGCCGCGACTACACATCGCCCAGGCTTCTGGCCTCGCCCGCTCATGCACGTCGGTCGCAAATTCGTGCCCACTTGGTCACGCCCGCCCACTCGTGCCGCTCACTCATGAATGATCGGCGGCCTTGGCGATCAGGAAGAAAATGGCGAGCATCGCGGCGACGAATATTCCAAGGCCGATCCAGTACATCAACGAGCCGCCGGCGCGCGAGGCGATGAGCAGCGCGAAGAAGCCGATGAGCACGAACATCGCGCCCGATGCCCAGGGCAGGACCGCTGTGATGTTGATGTCTGATCGATTTGACATGACGTATATTATAGCCGGCGCGCGTGAGATCGCGAGCCTCTCGGACACCGTCCTCGCCTAACCGCACTTTACCGGCTACCCGGGCAGGGCCGGGGCCACGGTGCCGGGGGTCGCACCTTGCTGTCGATCCGGGGCGGGGCTTGCGGATCGCCGCAGGCCTTGGCCAGTTGCGCGGCGGTCACCTTCGCGCCGCGCAGATCGGCCCCGGTGAGGTTTGCCTGGGCGAGGTCGCCGCCGCGCAAATCGGCATTGTCGAGGCGGGCGCGGGTGAGGTTTGCGCCTTTGAGCCGGGAATTGCGCAGCGTGGCGCCGCTGAGACGCGCCCCGTCGAGGCTGGCGCGCCAAAGGTCGGCGCTGCGCAGATTGGCATTCTCCAACGCCGCATTTGTCAGGACAGCCATACGGAGGTTGGCGCCCGGGAGGTCCATTGCCGCCAGCGAGGCGCCGTGCAGATCGACGCGCTGCAGCGACTGGCCTTGCTCGTGCAGATACTCGATTGCCTGCTTGCGGCTGGCCGTGCGGCCTTGCGCCTTGGGCATGACGACGACGGACCACATGGCATCGACACGCTCGCGGGTGCGCTGGCTTTCGGCGACGACGTAGCGGAAGGCCTGGAGATTGAACAGGACCAGCCAGCCCAGGCCCACCAGCAGCGCCACCATTTGAAGCGGCGCCAGGCTCAGATAGCGCCGCAGTACAGTGGCCATCACGGAGCGATCGCTCATAGTTTTGCCTCCCGCCGGGTCTCGCCGCCTGCCGTCGGCTGCATGCGTTCTGTGTCCCGCATGCAGTTCTAATCCATGCCCGGCCCATCGGCGAGGCTGCCAGCCAACAAAAAACGGGCCGCGCATCGGCGGCCCGTCTTGTCGGTTTGCTTGATGCCAATTGGCAGTCAGGGCCCGACGAGGAAGAAGACGCCCCGATTGCCGAACACATAGCCCGACTCGATCGCCATGATTGCCATGAACACGATCACCAGTAGCGGCGGCACCAAGATCGCGTACATCAGTGCCAGACGCTCCCACATCATGTGCATGAAAACGGCGATGATCAGCCCGGCTTTCAGCACCATGAAGATCAGGATCAGCGACCAGCGCAGATAGCTCTCAAGGTGGAAGTAATCGACCAGGTAGGACGCCGTGCTCAGTACGAAGAGCAGCGCCCATATCTTGAGATAGACGCCGATCGGATGCGATTGGCCTTCGTGAGCCGTTTGGCCCTCTTGCTGTGCCATTTGAGCCCTCACCAAAGATAGAAGAATGCGAAGATGAACACCCAGACCAGATCGACGAAGTGCCAGTAGAGACCCATGATCTCCACGCTTTCGTAACTGCCTTTCCGGCTGGTGAAAAAGCCTTTTCGCTGGGTGTCATAGTCACCGCGCCAGACCTTGCGGGCGATGATGATCAAGAAGAGCACGCCCACCGAGACGTGGAAGCCGTGGAAGCCGGTGATCATGAAGAAGGTCGAGCCGAACTGGGCGGCGCCCATCGGGTTGCCCCAGGGGCGCACGCCTTCTTCCACGATCAGCTTGGTCCACTCGAAGGCCTGCATGCCGACGAAGGTAGCGCCGAATGCGGCGGTCACCAGCATCAGGATTGCCGCCTTCTTGCGATCCTTGCGGTAGCCGAAGTTGACCGCCATGGCCATCGTCCCGCTGCTGGAGATCAGGATGAAGGTCATGATCGCGATCAGGATGAGCGGGATCGGTGTGCCGCCAAAGCTCAGCGAGAAGACCTCGCTGACGGGCGGCCACTTCACCGTCGTGGACTTGCGCACCGACATGTACGAGATCAGGAAACAACTGAATATGAACGTGTCGCTGAGCAGGAAGATCCACATCATCGCCTTGCCCCACGGGACGTTCTTGAACGCCCGTTGGTCCGACGACCAGTCGGCTACGAAGCCGTCGATGTTGTTAGGCGTTGTCGGGGTTCCTGCGGCGGTTGACGTTGCCGGTTGCGCCATATGCGTCGTTCCTAACTATTTCAGTCCACAGATTTTCAACAGAAACTCAAGCTGGCTGTTGCCCGAAAACAGGAGCCCAAACAGGATCAGCCAGATCACCAGCAAAAAGTGCCAATAGGTGGCGCAGAGCTCCACGCCCTGGCGCACCCGCGCGATGTCGTGGCCGCGCCAGACCTTCTCCATGGTCCGGATCCAGGCCACCAAACCGCCCACCATGTGCAGGGCATGCGCGATGGTTATCAGATAGAAGAAGGCGATGGCCGGGTTGGAAATGCCGAAGGCCGGCAGGCTGTCGAGCTGCCGCCAGGCGAGAAGCTGCCCGGTCAGGAAGGCAATCGCGAAAACCCCGCCGGCGACCAAGCCGACGCTGACGCGGTCCATGCGGTCATTGCGCACACCCATTCGCGCCCATTGCAGCCCAATACTGCTGAGGATCAGCCAGGCCGTGTTGAGCCACAACACGCCGCGCGGCGGCGCGGGGCGCCAATCCACGACCGTCATGCGCTCGCCGTAGGCGATCACCAGGAGAAAGAACACAATCGAGATCACCGCAATCAGGAACCGCAGGCCGAGCTTTCCTTTGGGACGCTGGAAAGCATCGCCCGGGTAGTGATTGTCGATAATCCCCTGCGCGGTCGTCCAGGGCTTTCGTGTCAGCGTATGGACGATCCTCATGTCGAGGCAGTCTCCTTGCGGTCGCTGTCCATCTCGACCTGATCGGGCGCCACGTTCTGGGGAATGAAGTCATCCTTGGCGCCGGGCACGGCGTAGTCGTAGGCCCAGCGATAGACCACCGGAAGCTCCTTGCCCCAGTTGCCATGCCCCGGCGGCAGGCCCGGGGTCTGCCATTCCAGCGAGGCGGCCTTCCAGGGGTTCTTCCCCGACGGCTTGCCCTTATAGGCGCTCCAGAAGATGTTGCAGATGAACACGATCTGGGCGAAGCCCACGGCCAGCGCCGCGACGGTTATGAAGGCGTTCAGATCCGCCGCCGAGTCCGGCACGAATGACGTGTCTTTGAGCTCATAGTAGCGCCGGGGCACGCCCAGGAAGCCCAGATAGTGCATCGGGAAGTAGATGAGATAGGCGCCCAGGAAGGTGACCCAGAAGTGGAACTTGCCCAATCCGGTATGCAGGAAGCGCCCCGTCATCAGCGGGAACCAGTGATAGATCGCGCCGAAGATCACCAGGATCGGCGCCACGCCCATCACCATGTGGAAGTGGGCAACCACGAACATGGTGTCCGAGAGCGGCACGTCGACGATCACGTTGCCGAGGAAGAGGCCGGTGATGCCGCCATTCAGGAAGGTGATGATGAAGGCGATGGCGAACATCATTGGAAGGGTGAGCTGGATGTTGCCCTTCCACAAGGTCAGCACCCAGTTGTAGACCTTGATCGCCGTGGGCACCGCGATGATCAGCGTCGTCGTGGCGAAGAAGAACCCGAAGTAAGGGTTCATGCCGCTGACATACATGTGGTGCGCCCAGACCACGAAGCTCAAGCCCCCGATCACGACGATGGCCCAGACCATCAGCCGGTAGCCGAAGATGTTCCGGCGGGCATGGGTGCTGATCAGATCCGAAACGATGCCGAAGGCGGGCAGGGCGACGATGTAGACCTCCGGATGCCCGAAGAACCAGAAGAGATGCTGGAAGAGCAGCGGGCTGCCGCCCTTGTAGGTGAGCTGTTGGCCCATCTCGACGATGGCCGGCATGAAGAAGCTGGTGCCCAGCATCTTGTCGAGGGTCATCATCACCGCGCCGACGAAGAGCGCCGGGAAGGCCAGGAGCGCCAGGATCGTGGCAACGAAGATGCCCCAGACCGTCAGCGGCAGGCGCATCATGGTCATGCCGCGGGTGCGTGCCTGGAGGACCGTGACGACGTAGTTCAGCCCACCCATCGTGAAGCCTATGATGAAGAGCGACAGCGAAATCAACATCAGGGTAATGCCGGCATTCGACCCCGGCGTGCCTGAAAGAATGGCTTGCGGTGGATAGAGCGTCCAGCCAGCCCCCGTCGGGCCGCCCGGCACGAACCAGCTGGCCATCAGCACCAGAACGGCGAGCAGGAAGATCCAGTAGCTCAACATGTTGACGTACGGGAATACCATGTCCCTGGCGCCAACCATGAGCGGGATCAGGTAGTTGCCAAAGCCCCCCAGGAACAGCGCCGTCAGCAGGTAGATCACCATGATCATGCCGTGCATGGTGATGAACTGGTAGTAGTCCTTGGCCGAGATGAACGAAAAGCTCTCCGGGAAGCCGAGCTGCAGGCGCATCAGCCACGACAGCACCAGCCCGACCATGCCGATCGCAACCGCGGTGCCGGCATACTGGACAGCGATGATCTTCGCGTCCTGGCTCCAGATATATTTCGTTGCAAAGCTCTTCGGATGGAAGAGCTCCATTTCCTCAACTTCTGCAGGCGGGACCTGTTCGAGCCCGACCGTTCCAACATCGGCCATCAGAACACCCTCTTCCTTTTTTCGTCACACATCTTGGTTGGCGTGCCTTGGTTCGTTTGACGCTCGCCGCGCCTGGTACTAGTTCCGCGCGGTCTGTTTCATATCCTTGACGGCTCGCTTGGCGGCTTTTTCTTTTTCTTTTTTCTCATTGCGCAAGCGCGCTTCTTTCTGTGATTGCTCGAAAGTGGACTGCTCGCCGAGGTACTTCTGGAAATCGGCCAGGGAGACCACGGAGACTTTCCCGCGCATGGCATGGTGCCCGACGCCGCACAGCTCGGCGCAAAGGATATCAAAGGTGCCGCGCCGCGTCGTGGTGAACCAGAAATAAGTCACCAGCCCCGGCACCAGGTCCATCTTGGCCCTGAACTGCGGCACGTAGAAATCGTGCAGGACGTCGATCGAGCGCAGCAGCACCTTGTAGGATTTGCCCACCGGCAGGGTTATGCCGGTATCCTCGATCAGGATGTCATCTTTGCCGTTGGGATCCTTCGGGTCGATGCCGAACGGGTTGTCCGAATTGATGAACCGGATGGCGGTCTTGCCGAGTTTCCCGTCCTTACCCGGGAAGCGGTAGCTCCACTCCCATTGCTTGCCGACGACTTCGACTTCAGATGCATCCTTGGGGACAGTGACGTATTTGTCCCAAACGATAAGTCCGGGCGCCAGGAGGCCGGCGACGCCCAAGGTCGTGCCAACCGTCAGCCATATCTCCAGCTTCTTGTTCTCGGGTTCGTACTCCGCGCGCCGGTCGGGGCGGTAGCGATATTTGTAGACGCACCAGGCCATGAACAGAATAACGGCGACGTAGATGACGCCCGTGATCCAGAAGGTCAGATTGATGGTGAAATCGATCTGGCCCCAGTTGGATGCGATGGGGGTCGACCACCACGGCGTCATCAAATGGAAGACGACGGAGCCCACGGCCACCACCAGCAAGACAATCGAGACGATCCAACGGTTACTCATGCTTGCCTCGTGTCCATACATTCCTCCGGGATTCGCACCGCATGCTGTGATTTATGCATAAATCCTGCCGTGGCGCTTCAGACGGGTCAGTGCTCTACAACAGTTCTATACAAGTGCCAAGTCGCGTGTCCGAGCACCGGCAGCACGATGGCCAGGCCGACGAAGAGCGGCAATGAGCCGACCGCGAGGGCAACAGCCACGATGACGCCCCACATTCCCATCGACATGGGATTGGCCATAACCACCCGGATCGAGGTCTGCGCCGCGGTCCAGGCACCGACCTGGCGATCCAGCAGCATCGGGAACGACACCGCGCTCAAGGACAACACGACGATCGCGAATACCAAACCAATACCGCTGCCGACCAGGGCCAGCGTCCACCCGGCGCGGGTGGTGATGATCTCGACGGCAAATTGTCCGATCGACTGCGGACCGGTGCCGCTGAGATCGAAGGTGATGAGCTGCATGAACAGCGTTGCGATCGAATCCGGCAAGCCGCCGCCGAAGGTCATTTTGTAGAGCGCCAGCGCCGCCATCAGCCAGGCGAAGTAGACAACCGTGAGAACCAGGCCAAGCGCCACGATGGCGCCCAACGATTTGGATTTCAGGACGTCGAAAAGATGCAGCCGCGATGTGTCGAGCCCCATCTCGCGCCGCCGGCTCAGCTCGTACATGCCGATCGCGATCAGCGGGCCGACCAGCGTGTATCCGGCGAACAGGGGAAAGACCAGAGGCAACATTTCCTGACCCGCCGCAACCCGCGAGAGGATCAGCATGACGATCGGATAGATCAAAATAAGAAAAATGAGATGCGTCGGCACCGCCTTGAAATCGTCGAAACCCTTGGCCAGGGCGTCCAAGAGATCGCGAAAACGAATGTCGCGGACGACTGGCCGAGCCAGACCGGAGCCACTATCGTCGCTGGAATGCACGATCGAATTTTCTTTTGCCATCGCCGCCCCCCAACAACCCCTGCCCGAACCCTCGCGGCAACGCGGTCCGGACCCATGCATCTCAGCCGCCGCCTGCAGAGAACAGGCTGCAGCCCGAAATGCCGGTGAAATATACGACGACGCTCCGGGTTTGTCGCCACCCTTTGAGATAGATCAAGGCGCAGGCCGACAGCAAGGGAACCGGGGCTGTAAGGCTGTGTGCGCATGGAAAAACGGGCATCATCAAATCGCCGTATGGTGCTGGATGGAGGGCTAGGGCAAAAGGTGCGACGCGATGTCGCGGGCGCCGGAATGCCGCATTTGTACCAGACACCAGGCGCAGCCGCGCAGCGATGCGTTAAGCGCAGCCGCGCAATGTTCTGTTTGGATCGCCGGGAATTCGACTATAGTGACGGTCGTGCGGGTGATGCCTGTCGCCCGCTTATCATCAGCCGCAAGCGCCGCGCGCAGATGCTTGCGCCAGTGCCAGGGGCGGCTTCGTCGCTGGGCGGTAAAACACGGAACGGAGCCTTAAAGCCATGGATCACGAACACGACGCCGATGATTTTCAGCTCAGAAAAGCAGGCATGGTTGCGACGATTATCGTCGTCAGCATTTTTGTCGTGGCAATGATCGGCGTTGTCTACGCCATGGGCGAGTAGTGCGGGCCGAGCCCGCGCGCGACCGGCGCGCCTCTTGAACGATTACGGTGCGCGCCGCATCGACGGCGCGAGATGGGAGTGATCGATGCATTGGGGTGGCGTGGTCTTCGGTGTGTTTGTCGGCTTGAGCGTGATGTTCGCCGTCTGGCGGCTCGTGCGGAAACTTGAGGGCGGCAGCCCCGGACAACCAAAAAACCGCTGAAGCTGTACCCAACGGGCGGCGGAGCGGTCCGTGATCCTGCGGATACTAAAGTTCAGTGCAACGACATCATCGCGCCGGCTTCAGCGTTTCCACCAGCGTGGCCGCAATCATCTTCGAGTAGCGCAGCGCCGCGCGGCGGTTGAGGTGATTGGGGTCGAAGAAGTCGGCGGGATCGCCGATCGCCGTCACGTATGACCGGTACGGCACGCCCCATCGCGCCGCCAGTTCGGCGAAGCGGGAAAACAGCGGCCGCCGATCGATGCCGCAGGCGACGAGCAAGGGCGCGGTCACGAAAACGAGCTTTACCTTCGCCGCCTTGGCCTGTGCCACCAGGCGTTTCAGCAGCGCGATCTTGAACGGGGCGAGCGGCCGGTTGTCGGCCTTGCTGGCCCGGCAAGGCTTGCCCGCCATGCTGCCGTCATGCGCTATGAAGCCATCGTCGCTGGTCAGCCGGCCGCGCTGGGAGGGAAACAGGTGGTCGACCAGGATGGGCGCGATTGCGCCGTTTACACGGTAGGTGCGCGACAGAAAACGCAGGCGGTTCCAGGGGTCGAGCGTGTGAAAGATCTCGCGCGCCGTTGGCGATGAGCCATAGAGAAACGATGCGACTTCGACCGCCCGGGCGGTAGCCGGATTGCCGGCGGTGAGATCGAGATGGTCGAGTTCGTAGACGACGACGCGGAGATTGGGATTGCGCTTGAGCAGCGCCTCGAAGGCGATGATCTGGAAGTGGATCGACTGCCCGGGCGCGGTGCCATTGTAGAAAGCAAGGCCGGTGTGGGCCTGCAAAACCTTGGGTGCGATCGCCCCGGCGCGCGAATTTCCGAGCACGATCCCCGGCTCCTTGCGGGTGATGAGCCGCGCTACCTGATTGGGGCCCCAATTGCTGTCGGTGGTGCCGATGAGGCGTTCCACCAGCCGCCCCACGCCCTGATCGAGCAGCACCAGCAGCAGCGCAAAAAGCGCCGCCGCGCGCCACGGCAGGCGGCGCGCCTGCTCAGAACTGAAAATAGATGAACTGGCCGCCATTCAGCTGTCCCCAGGCGAGAGTGAAGATCAGGAAAACCGCATAGGCCGGCACAGCCACAGCAGGTCTGGCGATGAGCCCCCGCCAGCGTTCCTCGAACGCCTCCCAGAGCAGGAGAAGCGCCAGCGCGCCGATCGCATGCACGAAGACCATGAGGCCGGAGAAGGGGATCGTCGCCGGTTCGACGAGCCGCGCGAAGAAGTTGAGCGCGCGCTCCAGTGAGCCGGCGCGGAAAAACACCCAGGCCGCACAGACGATATGGAAAGTCACCAGCACGGCGAGCACATTGCGCGGATTGAGCCCGTGCCTGGGCGCATGCCGAGGCGCCTCGCTCCGCCAGCCCGACAGCGCCTTCTCGCAGGCCAGGATCACCCCGTGGATTGCGCCCCAGATCACGAAGGTCCAGGCCGCGCCGTGCCACAGCCCCGAAAGCAAAAAGACCAGCATCAGGTTGCGGTAAGGCCGCCAGCCGCGCGCGTGCTTGCCGCCGAGCGGCCGGTAGACGTAGTCGCGAAACCAGGTTGACAGCGAGATATGCCAGCGCCGCCAGAACTCGGTCAGATTGCGCGCGAAGTAGGGCCGGTTGAAGTTGAGCCGCAGATCGATGCCGAAGAGTTTGGCGCAGCCGCGCGCGATATCCGAATAGCCGGAGAAGTCGCAATAGATTTGGAAGGCAAAGAAATAGAGCGCGATCAGCAGCTTCCAGCCGGTCTGCCGGTCGAAGGCGGTATCGACGTATTGCGCCAGATGGTCAGCCACCGCGACTTTCTTGAAGAGCCCGAGCGCGATCAGCAGCACGCCCTCGTTGATGCGCTCGACCGAGACCGTGCGCGGCGTCTGGATCTGCTTTAGGAGATGCCCCGCCCGCTCGATGGGCCCGGCGATCAACTGCGGGAAGAAGGCCACATACAGAGCATAGTCGAAGAACTTCTCGGTTGGCGTTACGTCCCCCCGGTAGGTGTCAATCGTGTAGCTCATCGACTGGAATGTGTAGAAGGAGATGCCGACCGGCAGCACGATCTGCAGCACCAGCGGCGTGTAGGGGATGCCGAGCAGCTTCAGGAAGACAAAAACGTCCTCGATGAAGAAGTTGTAATATTTGAAGAAACCGAGCACGCCGAGATTGACCGTGATTGCAGCAACGAGCGCTAATTTCCGCCGGCTCTGCCGGTCGGTATTGGCGATCACCAGTGCGGCGCTGAAATCGGCCAGCGTCGTCAGCACAATGAGGCCGAGGAACTTCCAGTTCCAGGCGCCATAGAAGACGTACGACGCGGCGAGCAGCAGAAAATTCTGCGCCCGGTGCTTGAGGACCCAATAGAGTCCCAGCGCGGCGACCAGGAAGACCAGAAACTGGACCGAGTTGAACAGCATGCGCGCGCCCCGGTGAGCGATGCGCCTGTTTATCCGGCGGGGGCTTGGATCGCCAGCGCCGAGACCCAACGCAGGATATCGCGAGTCTGTCTCAGTTTGAAATTTGACGCGTTAAAGGCGCGAAACGGCCGCGTGTGTCTGTCTATTGGCCGAAAGCGGATGCCGCATCCGCCGCGCCGAACACCGGCCTCGACTTCAACGCGCAAAACGGCAACTCCGTCGTGCCCGTGGCCAAGTACTGGCGTTGCAACAGGCGCCGCGGTTTCAAGGTGACGCATATGACATTCCCGCGTGGCCGCACACCGGTCTGCCACTACACCCGTGTCAGCTACAGCGGTGGCTGGCAGGTAACGCGCGCTGCCTGGCGCCACTGCCGCCGCAAATATGGCGTTCGCGTGATCCGCGCTCTGGAAAGCCGGACCCAGTATCGCTGCATCTACCGCCGGTAGCGCGCCCACAATGTGTGACACACCACGACGGTTGTCCCGACCTTATGGCCCGCAATCAGCGTCTCGACTTCGCGGCCGAACTGCCGCCTCGCATTGGCCTGCCCCGCACGCAGGACCGGTCTTGGAGCTCATGTCATAGCTCGTTTGGCCACCGATGCGATACGCGCTCCACGGCCGCAATTCGGCGTCGATTGCGGGTCAGGTCGGCCCGGGCTTCGCGGCGTTTGTGGATCAACCGAACTTGGCCCGGTATTCCGCGCCCGTCATCTGCTTGGTCTCGTTGTTGAAGACGTAATAGTCCGGGCGGCTGTCCACGAAGAGCTCTGCCCGGAACGGCAGGCCCGACTGATCATCGAACAGGCCGATCGGCACCGCATGAATTCCAGCGGCCTTTGCGAAGAAAAAAAGATGGGTGCCGCAGGTCGCGCAGAAACCGCGATCGGCGGCCTCCGACGAGGCGTAGCGCGTCACCGGCCCCTGAAAGGTCGCCTCCTTGCAGGGCGTCGACATGAACGGTCCACCGCCCCACTTGCGGCAAATATCGCAGTGGCAGGCTTGCATTGTCGGCATTGGCTCAGCCGAGAAGCTGACCTCTCCGCACAGGCATTTTCCGGTTCTGGGCAATGGTTGACCTCCCGACAGCGATTTGGGCCGCGGGCAGACAATAACGCTCGATCGCCGGCTGTGCGAGTGTCTGAGACGGGTGTAAGCGCGGGTGACCCGCTATCGGCGTCTCGCGCCGGCGGGCACTCTAACACGCCCGCTCGATCGAGAAATCGATGGCCTCGATCAGCGCAGCCTTGGCCTCGGTCTCGGGGAAGATGCCCAGCGCGTCGCGGGCGATGGCGCCGTAATGGCGCGCGCGTTCCACGGTGTCCTTCAGCGTGCCGTGCTTCTCCAACAGACCGATCGCTTCTTGGAGGTCGCCCTCTTGCTGGTCCATATCCTCCAGCGCGCGGCGCCAGAACTTGCGCTCCTTCTCCGAGCCGCGGCGGTAGGCGAGCACGATCGGCAGGGTGATCTTGCCCTCGCGGAAATCGTCGCCGATCTCTTTTCCGAGTTCGGCCTGGCTGGCCGAATAGTCGAGCGCGTCGTCGACAAGCTGGAAGGCGATGCCGAGATTGAGCCCGTAATTGTCGAGCGCTTCTTCCTGGATGCGTGGCCGCTCGGCGAGCACTGCGCCGATACGGCAGGCGGCGGCGAACAGCACGGCGGTCTTGCCGGTGATGACCTCCAGATACGCGGTCTCCGAGGTCTCGGTGTCGTTGGCCGTGGTGAGCTGCGCCACCTCGCCCTCGGCGATTATGGCCGAGGCGCTTGAGAGGATGTCGAGCACGCGCAAGCTGCCGTCCTCGACCATCAGCTTGAAGGCGCGCGCGAAGAGGAAATCTCCCACCAGCACCGAAGCCTGGTTGCCCCACACCGAGTTTGCCGTCGCCAGCCCACGGCGCAGGTTGCTGTCATCGACCACGTCGTCATGCAGCAAAGTGGCGGTGTGGATGAACTCCACGCAGGCCGCCAGCGCGATGTGCCGGTCGCCGGCATAGCCGCAAAGCTGGGCCGAGGCCAATGTGAGGGTGGGCCGCAATCGTTTGCCGCCCGCCGCGACAATATGCCCGGCGAGCTGGGGGATCAGCGCCACGGGGCTGTCCATGCGGGCGACGATGACCTTGTTGACGCGCACGAGATCGCGCGCGGTCAGCGCCGATATTTTGTCGAGGCTGGCGCGCTTCTTCGCTCCGCGTCCTTCGTTCAGGCTGATGACGACCGCCACGATGGCGTCCTTCCCCATTGTTTCTTTTGTCGTTATATCGCTTTTGAGAATATGACCCGCGCGCCGCTGGTCAAGGGGCATCTCCGCTTGGAGGCATCACGATCGTGATAGAGCTGATCCGCACCAACGACCCGGTTCTGATCTCCTGGGCAACCGCCGTGCTCAAGGAGCAGGGCATCGAAAGCTTCGTGCTCGACGCCCATACCAGTGTGCTGGAAGGCACGGCCGGCGCAATTCCGCGCCGCCTCATGGTGATCGACGAGGACGCCCCCCGCGCCCGCGCCATCATCGAAGCCGAGGGCGAAGGCAAGGAGTTGCGACCCGAAAAAAGGTAATTCGGCGAGCTACCCACCAAAGCTGTAATCCCCGGCCGCGACGCGGCGCGTTTTCATCCGGTAAGCCAGCATGAAGCCTGGCCATTGGGTGACGACCTTGCCGGCGGCGGTCTGGAAATAGCTGTGGCAGCCCTCATGGACGAGGACGGTCTCGCCGAGGCGGGCCTGGATCTCGTCGTTGAATTCGCGCTGCCGGGTCTCGCGCACCTCCATCCAGTGCGCGCGGCGGCGCCGCATCGTGCGCAGGCTATCGACGACGTAGCGTGCCTGGCTCTCCAGCATGAAGACGATGCTGCCCGTGGAATTGGTGTTGGGCCCGTAGAGCATGAAGAAGTTGGGAAAGCCCGCGACCGTGATCCCGAGATAGGCTTCGGCGCCCTCGCGCCAGGCCGCGTTGAGGTCGCGGCCGCCCCGGCCGCGGATCGCCATTGGCGCCAGGTGTCCGTGGTGGCGAAGCCAGTGCCGTAGATGATCGCATCAAGATTGATGGTTCGCCCGCCGCGCAATCGCAAGCCCGTCGGCAGCACCGCCTCCACCGGCGTGTCATAGAGCGCAACGTTGGGCCGCTGCAGCGCCGGGTACCATTCGTTCGAGATGAGCACGCGCTTGCAGCCCAAGAGATAGTCGGGCGTGAGCCGCGCGCGCAGCTCGGGATCGCCGACCGCGCTTTCCAGATGCGCCGCGAAGGCTTTCTCGCCTGCCCGGCGTAGTTTTTCCGACCGCCGTCGCCGCGTGACGCCCTCGAACTGCGCGAAAACGCGCAGCCGTTTCAGCCTTCGCACCGGCCAGGACCGGCCCGCCCGGGCGCGCCATCCTGACGGCGGCGGCGGTTCGTGCTTGGGGAAGACATATTGGGCCGAGTGCTGGAAGACATGGAGCTGGCCCGCCACCGGCGCGATCCTGGGCACGAACTGAATGGCGCTCGCGCCTGTCCCGATCACGGCGACGCGCTTGCCCGCAAGATCAACGGCGTCGTCCCAGTTTGCGGAATGGAACTGCGGGCCCTGGAATTCCCCGCGGCCTGGGATATTTGGCCAGGCCGGCCGGTTGAACAGCCCGACTGCCGAGACCAGGATCTGCGCATCGATCCGCGCGCCATCTTCGGCCTTGAGCGTCCACGTTCCGTCGGCATCGTCGAAAGCCGCTCCGGCGATTTCGGTATTGAAGCGGATATGCGGGGTCAGCCCGTATTTGGCGATGCAGTGTTTCAGGTAAGTCAGGATCTCGTCCTGGCCGCCGTAGCGCCCCGACCAGACGTAATTTTGCTCGAAGGAATAGGAGTAGAGCTGCGAGGGCACATCGCAGGCCGCGCCCGGATAGTGGTTGTCGCGCCAGACGCCGCCGGGCGCCGCCGCGCGCTCGAAGATCGTGAAGCTTTCGATCCCGGCCTTCTTCAGCGCGACACCGAGGCCAATGCCCCCGAAGCCGCAGCCGATGATCGCGATCGACGGGGTCCCCGTCTGCATGGCTGGTGAACCGCTTTTGCCTGACCGGCTCGGCTCGGCAGCCACCGTCAGCGGCCGAGGCCGCAGCCGACGATGATGGCGCGGTAGCGCGTCGCCGGATCGCGCAGGGGCCACAAGCTTGCATCGGCCAGCAACTGGGCGTTGACCGCCTTGCGCACACCTTGCCAATTCAGCCGGTCGACGCATTCCACGAAGGGCTGAATGGTTCCCGCTTCAACCCCGAAGGCGGGAGCGAGCAACACGCCTTCGACCAGTCCCGCCACGTAAGCGCGCTTCCTCAGCCCATCCATGTCGAGATATTCGCGTCCGGTGATATAGCCGCCGTCGCGCCGTGCCTCGCGCGATGCCGCGCGCGGATTCATGCCGGCGCGGCAGCCGACGGCAATGGCGCGGTACATTTTGGCCGGGTTCCGGTTGTCCCAGGTGCGGTTCTTCTCCAGAAGATAATGCTCGATGACGTCGCGCACGCCGCGCCGTCCGATGCTCTCGGTGCAATGCGCGAGCCAGCGCATCCGGGCCGGATCGCCGCCCAGCTTCGGCGCCAGGAACATGCCTTCCAGCAGGCCGGTGACATACGCGATCTTGCGCAGGTTGGGCATGTCGAGATAGGCCTTGCCGGTCACATAGCCGCCCTGGATGAGCGTCTTCGCCCGCGCCGGCCCTGGCGACATGACGACGATTGCCGTCAGCGCGACGGCGAGGCCGACCCGGGTCAGCGTTTTTGCGATCAGCGAACTGGTGCGCAGGTTCTGCATAGGCTGCCTCAAGGGGCGGGGTCATATTTACGTGCCGGCCCCCGCAGTTCAGACTATCGCAGGAGCCGGGCAATCCCAATGCACTGCGTGCGGACCCAATGCACTGCGTGCGGAACATGAGCGATATCGATGCAGGGGGTTTAGATATCGAAACGACTGAAGACGCGTTGCTGGACGGGCGGATCACCTTGCGCCAGCCTGCCGGCGGATACCGCTCGGCAATCGATCCCGTCCTGCTTGCCGCCGCCGTGCCCGCAAAGCCCGGCGAGCATGTGCTCGATCTCGGCTGCGGCATCGGCGCGGCGGCGCTGGCGCTCGCGGCGCGGCTGCCGGAGGTCCGCATCACCGGACTGGAACGCGATCCGGGCCTCGCCCGGCTGTGCACGCAGAACATCGCGGCCAATGCCATGGCGGACCGGGTCGCGGCGCTCGCTGGCGATCTGCTGGACCCGCCGGCCGAGATTGCCGCCGGCGCTTTCGACCATGTCATGGCGAACCCGCCCTATCTGGAGCCTGGCCGCGCCGATCTCTCGCCTGATCCCGGCCGGCGCGCGGCGAATGCCGAGGGCGATGCGGCGCTGGGCGATTGGATCGCGGCAGCGCTTGCGGCCGCCAAGCGAAGGGGCTGGGTCACTTTCATTCATCGCGCCGACCGCCTCGATGCGCTGATTACGGCGCTTGACGGCAGGGCGGGCGGGATCACCATTCTGCCGCTCTGGCCGAGGGCCGGCGCGCCCGCCAAGCGTGTCATCCTGCGCGCCCGCAAAGGCGTGGGCACGCCAACGACGCTGCTGCCCGGATTGGTGCTGCATGAAGGCGAGCGCTACACGGCAGCGGCCGAAGCCGTGCTGCGCGACGCCGCGGCGCTCGGCGGCTAGAGGCCGGTTCCCCCGTTCCGCTTGGCATCCGGCCTGCCCATCCCTATCCTTGGCCGCGCGGGGCAACGGGCGCCGCCCCAGCCAACGCGCCCGACCAGGGAATTCGACGCCATGTTCTTCGGATCGAGAGGACCGGTGGTCGCGGTGATCCGGCTGCACGGGGTGATCGGTCGCATGGGCCCCTTGCGCAGCGGGCTCACCCTGGCGGGCCTGGCGGCGGTGATCGAACGCGCCTTCAAGATGAAGCACCTGAAAGCCGTGGCGATTTCGGTCAACTCGCCGGGCGGCTCGCCGGTCCAATCGTCGCTCATCTTCAAGCGTCTGCGCGCGCTCGCCGAGGAAAAGGACATTCCCATCCTCGCTTTCGCCGAGGACGCCGCCGCTTCGGGCGGCTATTGGCTCGCCTGCGCGGGTGATGAGATCTTCGCCGACGAGAATTCGATCGTCGGCTCGATCGGAGTGATCAGCGGCGGTTTCGGCTTCCCCGAGCTTCTGCGGCGCATCGGTGTGGAGCGGCGCATGCACACCGCCGGCAACAACAAGGGCATGCTCGACCCCTTTCAGCCTGAAAAGCCAGAGGATGTGAAGCATCTCAAATCACTGCAATCCGACATCCATGAGAGCTTCATCGATCTGGTGCGCAGCCGTCGCGGCAAGCGCCTCAAGGGCGACGACAAAGAGGTCTTTTCTGGCGCCTTCTGGACCGGCCGGCGCGCGCTCGAACTCGGCCTCGTCGACGGCATCGGCGATCTGCGCTCGGTGATCCGCGACCGGTTCGGCGAGAAAGCACGGCTGCGTCTCGTCCAGGCGCGGCGGGGATACTTGTCCCGCCGCCTTGGTTTTCGCGCCGGCGGCGACGGCCTGCCCGGGCCCGCGGGCTGGGCAGCGGAGCTTTTGGCGGCGGTCGAGGAGCGTTTCCTGTGGAACCGTCTCGGGCTTTGATCGGCGCCCGGCCCACCCAAACGCCCTGAAAATTATATCCGCCTAGGCTCCCAAGCGTATGTTCGGCTTCTCCCTCGCCAAAATCCTCGTCCTCGCCGCGATCATTGGGGCCGTCTGGTTCGGCTTCAAATACTACACGCGCATCGAGGCCAAACGCTCTGCCGAGCGCCTCAAGGGCGGGCGTGGGAGGGGGAAACGCCGCGCCAAGCGCGAAAGCGTCGAGGAGGCGGAAGCCCATACCGAAACGATGGTCCAATGCCCGGTCTGCAAGGTCTACCAGCCCGCCGGCGACACCGCCGCCTGCGAGCGCGCCAACTGCCCTTACTGAATTGGGGGCCGCTGCCCCCTCACCCTAACCCTCTCCCACGAGGGGAGAGGGGATCATGGCGATGCCTTTCTTTCCCCCTCGCCCCCTGGGGGGAGAGGGAGGGGCCCATCGCGTCAGCGATGGGAGGGTGAGGGGCCTGAAACGCCAACGGCGTTTCAATGTTGAAAGCCTTTCAGGTTCACCCATCTCCCGCGGCATTCTCAGTCAGCCCCACCTTCCTTGCTCTAAGCGCGCCCGGCGTCTAAGTTGCGCCGCACAAATCGCGGCCCAGCCTCGCCGCCAGCTCATCGCCCAAATATGGCGCGCAAACCCGACCCCGAGACCTGCTTCCAGCGCCTGATCCTCAAGCTCCAGGACTTCTGGGCGCGCGAGGATTGCGTGATCCTGCAGCCCTACGACATGGAGGTGGGGGCGGGCACCTTTCATCCGGCGACGACCTTGCGTTCGCTTGGGCCCGAGCCGTGGCGCGCCGCCTATGTTCAGCCCTCGCGCCGGCCCACGGACGGCCGCTATGGCGAGAATCCCAATCGGCTGCAGCACTACTACCAATACCAGGTGATCCTGAAGCCCTCGCCGCCCGACAGCCAGGGGCTCTACCTGAGGAGCCTGAAACATCTCGGCATCGACCCGCTGGCCCACGACATCCGTTTCGTCGAGGACGATTGGGAGAGCCCGACGCTCGGCGCCTGGGGGCTGGGCTGGGAGGTCTGGTGCGACGGCATGGAGGTGACCCAGTTCACCTACTTCCAGCAGGTCGGCGGCTTCGACTGCGACCCGGTGTCGGTCGAGTTCACCTACGGGCTGGAACGCTTGGCGATGTATGTGCAGGGGGTGGAGAACGTCTACGACCTCGATTTCGACGGTGCGGGCACGAGTTATGGCGACATCTTCCTGCAGGCTGAGCGCGAATACTCGGCGCACAACTTCGAGGCCGCCAACACCGAGATGCTGCTGCATCACTTTGCCGACGCCGAGCAGGAATGCCAGTCGCTGCTGGCGCGCAAGCTGGCGCTGCCGGCCTACGACCAGTGCATCAAGGCAAGCCACCTTTTCAATCTGCTCGATGCGCGCGGCGTCATCAGCGTGACCGAACGCCAGTCCTACATTCTGCGGGTGCGCACGCTGGCGAAGGGCTGCTGTGCGGGCTGGCTGGAAAGCCGCGGCCATGCGGTGACTGATGCGGCGGAGGCGGCACAGTAATGCCTGAGCTCCTCCTCGAGCTGATGTCCGAAGAGATCCCGGCGCGCATGCAGGCGCGCGCGGCGGAGGATCTGATGCGTCTCGTCACCGAGGGGCTGACCAAGGCCGGGCTCGAATACGATACCGCCGAGGCCTACGTCACGCCGCGCCGGCTCACCCTCGTCGTCGACGGCATTCCGGCCATGCAGGCCGACCTTACCGAGGAGCGCAAAGGCCCGCGCGTCGGCTCGCCCGAGCGGGCGATCGAAGGCTTTCTTAAATCGGCCGGCCTTGCTTCGCTCGACGACTGCGAGAAGCGCGACGTGAAGGGCAACGAGTTTTGGTTCGTTGTCTCGACAAGAAAAGGCGGCGCTTCCACGGATGCAATCAACGGTGCAATCAGCTCGGCAATCAACGGCCTCGCATGGCCGAAATCCATGCGCTGGGCGAATAGCCCGTTCCGTTGGGTGCGGCCACTGCATAATGTCGCGGCAGTGTTCGGCGGCGAAACATTGCCCGGCAGCGTGAACCTGGGCGGACAAGACACTGAAATGCTTGCGTTTCAGAATCGCACCGCCGGCCATCGCTTCCTTGCGCCGAAGTCGTTCGCCGTGAAAAGCTTCGCCGACTACCGGGCAAAGCTCAAAGACGCGCATGTCCTCCTCGATCCCGCGGAACGGCGCGCCAAGATCGAAAAAGACGCGGCCGCGCGCGCCAAGAAGGCCGGGCTGACGCTGCGCGACGACCCTAGCTTACTCGACGAAGTCACGGGGCTGGTCGAATGGCCGGTCGTCCTGATGGGCGCGATCGACGAGGCGTTCATGGACGTGCCGCAGGAGGTGCTGATCACCTCGATGCGCGCACACCAGAAATACTTCGCGCTTACGGATGCAAGCGGAAAGCTGGCCCCCAAGTTCATCCTCGTCGCCAACATCGAGACCAACGACAAGGGCAAGGCAATCGTCGCCGGCAACGAGCGGGTACTGCGCGCGCGGCTCTCCGACGCCAAGTTCTTCTGGGACCAGGACCGCAAGGCCTCGCTGTCGAGCCGTATCCCGGCGCTGAACGCCATTATCTATCACGAGCGGCTCGGCTCGATAGGTGACAAGGTCGACCGCGTCGGCGCATTGGCCGCCGAGCTCTCGGTGATCACCGGCGCCGACCGCGACAAGGTGCGGTCGGCCGCCCGCCTCGCCAAGGCCGACCTCACCACTGATATGGTCGGCGAGTTTCCCGAACTCCAGGGCGTGATGGGCCGTTACTACGCGCTCCACGATGGCGAGAGCCCGGAGGTTGCCGGCGCCGTCGCCGAGCACTACGCGCCGCAGGGGCCGAATGATGGCTGCCCGACCGCGCCTGTCTCGGTCACGGTGGCGCTGGCCGACAAGCTCGACACGCTGGTCGGCTTCTGGACCATCGGCGAGACACCGACCGGATCGCGCGATCCCTACGGGCTTCGGCGCGCCGCCCTCGGCGTGATCCGCCTGATCCTGGAAAACAAGCTGCGGCTGCCGCTGGTTCCGATACTCAATGCCGCGACACAGATGATCCTCGACCAGCATCTGCGCGAAAGCGTGATGGAGACCCGCGCCGCCCTCGACGATCTGGGGCTCGACGAGCATGTCGCGGTCGAGACGCTCGAGGTCGAGGTCGAGGAGGATGAACGCTACGGCGAGATTTATGCCGTCGTGCCGCAGCTGCTCGCGTTCTTCGCCGACCGCCTCAAAGTGCATCTGCGCGGCCAGGGCGTGCGCCACGACCAGATTGACGCGGTGTTCGCCGTTGGCGGCGAAGACGACATCGTGCGCCTGCTCGCGCGGGTCGATGCGCTGGCGACGTTTTTGGAAAGCGAGGACGGACAAAGTTTGTTGGCGGCGTACAAGCGTGCGTCAAACATAGTCGAAAAAGAGAGCAAGAAAGACAGTGCTAAGTACGAAGCGTTGTCGGTCGACGAATGGCTGCATGAACCGGCCGAGCAACAGCTTTACCGGCAGGTCTCCGAGGTGGACCAAAAAGTAAACTCTGCTCTTCGCGAGGAAGACTATGGCGTGGCAATGCGGTCGATGGCGACATTGCGAGGCCCAGTTGACGAGTTTTTCGAACAAGTCACAGTCAATGTCGAAGACCAGAACTTAAGGAAAAACAGGCTAGGCTTGCTGGCTTGGATTTGCCTCACCATGAATCGTGTCGCTGATTTTTCGAGAATTGAGGGTCGCTGATGCGCTGCGCCTACGTTGTGTCCCCCCACCCTAACCCTCCCCCTCAAGGGGGGCGGGAATTAAAGCGACCCACGTGCAATTGCGTTCCCTCCCCCCTTGAGGGGGAGGGTTAGGGTGGGGGGGATGCCGAAGGCAAACGGTGCTCGGACCAGACCCGTCCCTAAGCGCGCCAAGAAGCGCGCGCCCAAATGGGTGTACGGGTTCGGCGCCGGCAAAGCCGAGGGCCGCACCGATATGAAGGGGCTGCTCGGCGGCAAGGGCGCCAACCTTGCCGAGATGGCCTCGATCGGCCTGCCGGTGCCGCCCGGCTTCACGGTGACGACCGAGGTCTGCACGCATTACGATGAGGGCGGCGGCACTTATCCGAGCGAACTCCAGGCGCAAGTCGCGGCTGCGCTCAAGAAAATCGAGAAGATCGTCGGCGCCAAGTTCGGCGATGCGGCGAACCCGCTACTCGTGTCGGTGCGTTCGGGTGCGCGCGCTTCGATGCCGGGCATGATGGATACGGTCCTCAATCTCGGCCTCAACGATACCACCGTGGCGGGGCTTGCCTCGCAATCGGGCGATCCGCGCTTTGCCTATGACAGCTACCGCCGCTTCATCCAGATGTACGGCAACGTTGTGCTCGGCGTCGACCATCACGCCTTCGAGGAGCTGCTGGAGAACAAGAAGGACGACCGCGGCGCCTATATGGACACCGACCTGACGGCCGAGGACTGGCAGGATCTGGTCGCTCAGTATATGGCGATGGTGGCCGAGCGCACCGGCGCGCCTTTTCCGCTGGACCCGATGGACCAGCTCTGGGGCGCGATCGGGGCCGTCTTCGGCTCTTGGGGAAATCAGCGCGCGGTTACCTACCGCCGGCTCCACGCCATTCCTGACGACTGGGGCACGGCGGTCAACGTCCAGGCCATGGTCTTTGGCAATATGGGCAAGGATTGCGCGACAGGCGTTGCGTTTACCCGCGATCCTTCCACCGGCGAGAACCGGTTTTTCGGCGAGTATCTGGTGAATGCCCAGGGCGAGGACGTGGTCGCCGGCATCCGCACGCCCCAGAACCTTACCCTCGCCGGCAAGGAGGCCTCCAAGTCGAAGCTGCCGGCGATGGAAGAGGTGATGCCGGAGATCTTCGCCGAGCTCGTGGCCATCCGCGGGACGCTGGAAAACCACTATCGCGACATGCAGGACATCGAGTTCACCGTCCAGAAGAACACGCTGTGGATGCTGCAGACGCGCACCGGCAAGCGCACCACCCACGCCGCCCTGCGCATCGCCGTGGAGATGGCGGGCGAAGGACTGATCGACCGCTCCGAGGCCGTGGCGCGCATCGACCCGCTGGCGCTCGACCAGCTCCTCCATCCCACCCTCGACCCCGACGCCGACGTGACCATCGTGACGCGCGGGCTGCCGGCTTCGCCGGGCGCCGCCTCGGGCATCGTCGCCTTCTCCGCCGACGAGGCCGAGGCGCTGGCAGGCCAAGGCCGAGACGTCATCCTGGTGCGGATCGAGACCAGCCCCGAAGACATTCATGGCATGCACGCCGCCCGCGGCATCTTGACGGCGCGCGGCGGCATGACCAGCCACGCCGCCGTGGTCGCACGCGGCATGGGCCGGCCGTGCGTCGCCGGCGCGGGCGAGCTGCGCATCGACTACCCGGCCGAGACCTTGAGCGTGCGCGACATGACCGTGAAGGCCGGCGATACCATCACCATCGATGGCGCCGCCGGCACGGTGATGCTGGGCGAGGTTCCGACCATCCAGCCTCAGCTCTCCGGCGATTTCGCCACGATCATGGAGTGGGCCGACGCCGCCCGCCGCATGGCCGTGCGCGCCAATGCCGAGACCCCGGCCGATGTGCGCACCGCGCGCGAGTTTGGCGCCGAGGGCATTGGGCTCTGCCGCACCGAGCACATGTTCTTCGACGGCGAGCGCATCGTCGCCATGCGCGAGATGATCCTGGCCGAGGACGAGCCCGGCCGGCGGGCCGCGCTGGAAAAGATCCTGCCGATGCAGCGCCAGGACTTCATCGAGATTTTCGCGGCAATGGCGGGGCTGCCCGTCACCATCCGCCTGCTCGACCCGCCGCTGCACGAGTTCCTGCCGCACGAGCCGCACGAGCTGGAGGAGGTCGCCAAGGCCGCCGGCGTCGATGTCGCGGTGGTGCGCCGCCGCGTCGCGCGGCTTGCCGAAAGCAACCCGATGCTCGGCCATCGCGGCTGCCGCCTCGGCATCACCTACCCCGAAATCTACGAGATGCAGGCCCGCGCCATCTTCGAGGCGGCGATCGAGGCTGGTAAGGCAGCCGGCGAAGCGGTGGTGCCGGAGGTCATGATCCCGCTCGCCGCCACCAAGGCCGAACTGGATATTTTGAAGGCCGCGATCATTGGCGTCGCCGCCGCCGTTGAGGCCGAGACCGGCGTCAGGCTCGACTACCTCGTCGGCACCATGATCGAGCTGCCGCGCGCCGCCTTGCTCGCCAACCGCCTGGCGGTGACGGCGGAATTCTTCAGCTTCGGCACCAACGATCTCACCCAGACGACCTTTGGGCTCAGCCGCGACGACGCCGGCAATTTCCTGCCCGAATACCAAGCCAAGAACATCGTACCGCAGGATCCTTTCGTCTCGCTCGACATCGAAGGCGTCGGCGAGCTGGTTTCGATCGCCTGCGAGCGCGGGCGCAAGACCCGCCCCGACATCAAGCTCGGCATCTGCGGCGAGCATGGCGGCGACCCGGCCTCGATCGCCTTTTGCGAGGCGGTCGGCCTCGACTATGTCTCCTGCTCGCCCTACCGCGTCCCCATCGCCCGCCTCGCCGCCGCCCAGGCCGCCATTGGCAGGAAAGGCGGCGACGGCACGGCGTGAGGTAGTCCTCCAAGGTGGCCCGCATCCTTCGACAAGCTCAGGATGAGGGCATTTTTTCGGTTGGATGAAGGTTCTATTGGCCGATAATACAGATGGAGCCACATCCTGAGCCTGTCGAAGGACGAGGCGTGCTACGGAGCGGGGGGGGCCATGAAGTCTGACGACACCTGCATCTTCTGCAAGATCATCGCCGGCAAGATCCCGTGCTTCAAATTGCATGAGGACGCCGCCACCATTGCCTTCATGGACGTGAACCCGGCCAATCCGGGCCACGCGCTGGCGGTGGTGAAGGAACATTGGCAGAATCTCTTCGAAATCCCGGCCAAGCAGATCGCCGCCGTCGCGCAAACCGCCAAGCGCGTCGCCACCGCCGTCCAGACTGCGCTTGCGCCCGCCGGCATCAACCTCGCTCAAGCCAATGGCCCCGGCGCCGGGCAGTCGGTGCCGCATTTGCATTTCCATATTCTGCCGCGCGCCGAAGGCGATGACCTCAAGCTCAATTGGGGCCACAACCCGGGCGACATGGACGCTGTCAAGGCGGTCTACGAAAAAGTTCTGGCGGCGATGTAAGGGAAATAGGGGGCGGCGCGACAATGGCATATCGCTACACAGGCTTTGATCTCACCCGCAAGGTGGCGCTGGTGACCGGCGGCAATGGCGGCATTGGGCTCGGCTTCGCCGAAGCCCTGGCCCAGGCCGGCGCCGATGTCTGTATCTGGGGCACCAATGAGCAAAAGAACGAGGACGCGCTCCGGGTTGTGGAGGCGGCGGGCGCGGGCAAGACGGCGGCGCTGGTCTGCGACGTCAGCGACAGCGCCGCGGTCGATAGCGCGATGGCCGAGACGGTCGACCGTTTCGGCCGGGTCGACGGTTGCTTCGTCAATGCCGGCGTCACCGGCGACAAGAGCATCAAGAGCGTCCTCGACATCAGCGACGAGGAGTTCCGGCGCGTCACCAAGGTCAACCTGGACGGCGCCTTTTGGACCTTGCGCGCGGCGGCGCGGCACATGGTCGAGCGCGCCGAAGCGGGCGATCCCGGCGGCCGACTGGTTGCGACCGCCAGCCTTGCCGCGATTTCGGGGGCGGCCCGCAACGAGCATTACGGCGCCACCAAGGGCGGGCTGGTCTCGATGGTGCGCGCCATGGCGACCGAGCTGGCGCGCCACGGCATCACCGCCAATTCGGTCCTGCCCGGCTGGATCGAGACCGAGATGACCGAGGCTGCCTTCAACTGGGACCGCTTCCGCGACAACGTGTTGCCGAGAATTCCCGCGCGCCGCTGGGGCCAGCCGGCCGATTTCGCGGGCATCGCCATCTACCTAATGAGCAACGCATCGGCCTACCATACGGGCGACAGCATCCTGATCGACGGCGGCTATTGGATCTTCTAACACACTGCCGTGTAACGCTTTTCCTTCCCTGTAACATTCATGAACCTCAGATGAACGGCCCTTTCAGGGTCCGTTCAAGTGCGCTTTGCCATAACCAGGCCAGTAACCGGCGCAGGGGCCATGCCCATCAAACAAGCGCCGGCAAACCGCACAGAGGAACAGGGATATGAAACGCAAACTCATCGCTCTCGCGGCTGCCACGCTCGCCGCTGCCACCATCGGTACCGCCGGCTCCGCGTCGGCCCAGTACGGATCGCCGCTCCAGCTGTCGTTGCATCGCTGCGCGCCCGGCACCTTCGAGGCCGGCTTCGTTCGTTTCCAGAATGTCGGTTACAAGGACTTCAACGAAGGCGCGCGGAATTACATCAAGGTCAGGCTGTGTTCGGCGCGTCCGAATTCTCCGGTGTTCCTTACACCGGGGTATTGCGGTGGCCGCCGGATCAGCATGACGCGCTTCCGCAATGTCGGTTACAACGACCGCTACGAGGGCGCACCGAACAGCGTCTATCTCGGCCTCTGCGCGCAGCGACCGCTGCGCCGGCGCATCGCCATTTCGGCCAAATACTGCCCGGCCGGTACGCGCCCGGTCAGCGCCGTCCGCTTTCAGAATGTCGGCAACAACGACTTCAACGAAGGGGCGCGGAACTTTGTGACCATACGCCTCTGTGTCGGAAGCTGGGTCTAACGCCGAGCCCGGTCAGCCTTCGCGCAGGCACGCCCTCCCCCGGAAACGGGGGAGGGCCTTTGCGTGGCTGTGTTACTTCCGACAATCGCGTGCTGGGAGCATGTGACGACGCCCGTTTGTTATTCGCTGATCCTGCAAACCGGGATGAACCTCAATTCAGGTCGAAAGTGCTCGCCGGGAAATCGACTGGCGCCGAAGACATTATGACGTCCACCCGCCGGCCCCCGAGATTTCTGAGAGTCTGCTCGCGCATCCGAGTTACTCGAAACCGCTTCTTGCGATAGAACCGTACGGTGTAGTCATTCTCGATCCAAAAGACCTGCAATCCATATTTCATTTTTTCTTTTAGTAGCTTCAATAAACCATTGCTGTTTCTCAGATCTATTTCAGCCACAATAATAAAATCATCTCGCAGCGCAATTTCATTTGAAAGAATGTATTTCAGAAGGTGGGCCTCGTGGCCTTCCACGTCGATCTTGATCATCCGCGACGCTTGGAGCACTTCGGCATAGGCCTCCACCGGCGCCGTGCGCACGAGGTGGCTGGCATTGCCGAGCTGATCGTTGTCTGGAGAGAGGCTGCTGCGGCCCTGATTGCCGACGGGCCCTTCGAACAATTGGGCTGTTCCGGACCTGTCGGACAAGGCAATACACTCAACGACGCTGTGATCGATTCCGTTGAGATCCAAGTTCCGGTAAAGCAGAGGCAACACCCGCGGTGACGGCTCGAATGCGGTCGGCCGGGCGCCCAGCTTGTGGGCGAGCAGCGTGTAGAACCCGATATTGGCGCCGATATCCACAAAGCCGTGGCCCGGCTTCAAATTTGCTTCGACAAAGCGCGCAATGGCCGGTTCCCAGACACGAAACAGCAGCGGAAAGCAGCTTGTTATTTCGCTCGCCGACAATTCCATCCGACCCGCGCAGGTCTCGACGATCATCGGTTGCGACCCGTGGCGTCCTTGAAGCGCCGAGAGGTGGATATTGCCGACGACCTTTTTCACCAGCGAACTCGGTATCAATACGTTCTTCGCAAGCAGCGGATTGAAGAATTTCACGACGAGCTGGAAGAACATCTTGATGTCTTGTTTTACTTATTGAATCCAGGAAACCAGGGCATTGCACGCGTTATTCGTCGAGCCCGGCTTTGCGAAGGCCTTCGAGGATGTGCTCCATGTCCCTGGGCGCGGCATTCCACTTCTGCAATTCGGCATAGGCGGAAAAATCCGGCTTGAGCGTGATGATCTGCGCTAGCGAGGCGCCGGCCTCGTCGCGCCCGAGTTGGCCCAGCGCCGCGGTCCGCAACAGCCCGCACCAGTAAAAATCGGGCAGGCTGATCCGCTCTATGTCGGCGAGCACTTTGTCGTATTCGCGCTGGTCGTAATGATAGCGGGCGAAGCTGAAATAATACCAGCCGGGATGCAGCGGGTTGAGCTGCTGGGCCCGCCGCGACAGCTCGATACCGCGGTCGAACTCGCCCATGAAGGCGAGATAGTGGCCGATATCGGCTATGGTTTCGGGATCGTTGGGGTTGAGGGCAAGCGCGCGCTGGGCTTCGACCTCGAATTTGTCGTTCTCGCCGCGGAAGAAATGCACGATCGCCAGCCAGCAATGGGCGTAGGCGTCCTGCGGGTCGAGCCGGGTCGCGATCTGCGCCATCTTCAGCGCCCGGCCGATCGGGTCGGGCCGTGGATTGGCGTCGAAACGATGCTCCGCCAGATAGACATTGGCGAGGAGCGCATGCGCCTCGGCCGAGCTTTGGTCGAGCGCCACCGCCTTTTCCAGCAGATCGCGCGCCTCGGCATGCATCTCCGTGCTCAACAGCGAGGTGTAGCGCCGCGCATGCAATAGGCAATCATAGGCATCGAGTTCGGCGGGGCTTTTCTTCAGCGAGCGAGTCAGCGCGACATCCTGCAGCTTGACCCCGAGCGTCGCCGCGATCGTCCGCGTCACCTCGTCCTGGACCGCGAAAATATCCTCCATCTCGCGGTCGTAGTGATCGGCCCAGAGATGCACGCCCGAGGCCGCGTCGATGAGCTGGGCGGTAATGCGCACCCGGCCGCCGGCGCGGCGCACGCTGCCCTCGACCACGTAGTTGGCGCCAAGCTCGCCGGTGAGTTGGGCAAGGCCGACGGCACGCCCCTTGAACTGAAAGCTGGCGGTGCGCGCGATGACCAGGAGTTCGCGGAAGCGCGACAGGTTGGTGATGATGTCCTCGGTCAGGCCGTCGGCGAAATACTCGTCAACCTCGGCGCTCAGATTGTCGAAGGGCAGAACGGCCAGGGTCGGCCGGCCGCTCGTGGGCGGCGCTCCGGCTTTCAAACCCGGCGGGCTTGAGGCCGCGCTGACCGCCTCGTGCGGGGTAACGTCTGCGTCCTGATACGATGGCCCATTCGATGCAGCCTCATCTCCCGACGACACCGCGCCGACGACGCGAAAGCCCCGCCCGTGGACCGTCTTGATGAAGCGTTGGGTGCGCCCGTCGTCGCCCACCGCCTGGCGCGCGGCCTTGAGGCAGGTCGAGATGGTGGCCTCGCTGACGATGCGGCCGCCCCAGATTTCCTCGACGATCTCGTCGCGGCTGACGACGCGGCCGGCGTTGCGCACCAGGAAGTGCAGCAGATCGAAGACCCGCGGCTCGACTTTCGACGGCCGGCCGTCGTGGCGGAGCTCGTAAAGCTCGGTATCAAGCTCCCACTCGTCGAACCGATAGATCACGGTCGGCGGCAGGAGTGGTTGGATGTTTTCTCAAACATTCCGCAGCATATCCCCAAATCGTCACCAAGCATGCACCGCCGCTGCGGTCGATTCCAAGAACTGTGCTGCCAGGTTTTCGGTCGGGGCTGGAGCCAGCGATTATCCTCCGCTACCGATAACAGCGACGGCCTCGACTTCGACCAGCAGTTCGGGGCGCACCAGCGCGGTCGTGCCGACCACGGTGCTTGCGGGCACGCCGCCCGGAAAGGCCTCGGTCCGCGCCTTGCCGTATTCGGCGTAGCGCGACAGGTCGGTGAGGAAGGTGTTGATCTTCACCACGTCACTCATGTTTGCTCCGGCGCTGGCGAGCGCGGCTTCGATATTTTCGAACGTCTTCTTCGCCTGGGCGTAGAGATCGTCGCCGCCGACCACGTTGCCCTCTTCGTCGAAGGCCACCGCGCCGGACAGCCAGATGGTGTCGCCGATCTTCTCGCCCGCCGAGATGTTGAATTTCTTGAGCCAGGCCCAGCCCGGATCGATCCGCTCACGTTTCATTTCCGTCACTCCTTTCGTATTGAGGCCTAGCGCCCCGCATCCTTCAAGATCGCC
>Ga0307380_10000807_pt1 | contig 47140 bp, 78 predicted proteins | sample UN3MG_FD_202239 | JGI IMG/M metagenome (GOLD analysis project Ga0307380, IMG submission 202239) | Soil microbial communities from Risofladan, Vaasa, Finland - UN-3 | ecosystem: Environmental > Terrestrial > Soil > Coastal area > Acid sulfate soil | place: Finland: Risofladan, Vaasa | collected... | reverse complement strand
TCAAGTCCAGGGCACAACCTGTAGATGAAATATCTGAGAATGAATGGAGAGCACTAAATACTCTCCGAGAAATGATCAGTGAAACAGATTTCAGGAAATATCTTAAATATGGCTTCATTCTTGTAAAAGGACAGAGTGGTCATATCTTTCAGATATTCCGGGATAAGGATCATACTAAGGTATGGAAAAATGGTAAAGTAATAAAAGAGATATGTGTCAGAATTGAAGATAAAAATATTCCTCCCACTGATAATGTTGTAGCTTTTAAGGTTCTCATAGAAGGCTGTGAAAAAGAATTCGAAAAGTTAGGTAACGTTTACAACATGGTAGCATAATGGTTAAATGTAAAAGAAAAAAAATACTCGAATCTATTGCCGATGGTTTTGGTAAAATTCATGCCATAAATCGATGTGTCACCAGAATCAATATGCCCCATGAATGCTTTATGGGATTGATTACACATAGAGATACCTTAATGGGTATAGCTCAACCTGAACGTGTATCTACACCCTCTCCCTTACATAAGAATTATCTGAATGAGATGGGACGGATAAATCTGTCTGAACAATTCTTACAAGAGGGAGCTGTAGCTGATTCAAGAGAACTATATCCTGACACAGCAGGTAAAATATGGGGGGCTAATGTCTATTTCACCGAGAAAAAGTTGGAAATTATTTCTGATGACTTAAGATACAGAGCGGGTCCGGTATGGCCAAAAATTGAAAAAGTATCTCCGGATATTACAGAATCTGTGGACATCAATTTGAAATTCTTTCGATTCTTAATGAAAAATCCTCAAGAACAAGAAAATGAATTAAGAAGGTATACTCATGTATGAAGAAGATATTTATATATGGGATAAACAGACTAATATATTGAAAGCTAATGGGTACACCACTGATGAAATTAATAACCGCAGTTTCTATGAAAGACATAATATGATAAGGAACAATTGTGAAGGTTACGAAACAGGTGACATTTATTATCCTTATGATGAAGAGGGGTATGAATGAAAAAACTTAAAGAAATGAAAGAAAGTATCCTTAAATTAAAAAAAGATAAAGAAAATGCCGAGAAAGATATTAAATTTAAAACAACTATCCTTAATACAATAGAAGAACAACTCTATGACGAAGAACTTAAATTTCTGCATATATCAAGAATATATCGTCTAGCCTCTCTTCAGTTTCCGCGGTTACGTGGAGAGAACTCAAATGATTTATCTTCTGAAGATCTTAAGGAACTTGAGAAATGGATTAACAGGGCAAAATCCGCTGATGGCCTCAAAGACATCGTAGATGCTCTAACAGAACTGGGTAAATATTTTCCTAAAGATATTAAATCAAATGTTTATGGGCTTGTTCAAAAAATTATTATTGAAGGAGCTTACAAAGTCAAGAAAGAAAATTCAGATGGTAAAAGTTAGTGTGTGTGACCATGAATGTTATTGCAGCTCTTGTGGTGAGCTAGCCTTTTATACTTTAGCCATTAACGATAAGAGAATAATTCAGCCCAGTAATGAGGCATTATGCAAAAAATGTATGAGACTTTTAAAAAAAGCTATAGCCAAAATTGTAATGGAGGAAAAAAATGCAAAAAGTTAAAGTTAGAACAGAAGAGCTTCGTCAAAAAGTGATTGAAAATAAAAAGAAACATAAAGAACTTGTTGAGAAATCAATTCAAGGTTATTTAAAGGCCATAGAAAAAGAACTCAAATATCTTTTAAAAGAAGTCCTAAAAGAAAAAGAAGTGAATTTTCGAGAATTGTATAGACTTCAACCACCTATAGATAAAACAGATGAATATGAGACAGCCCTACTTATGTTGAACATGAGCACAGAGGATGAAGTTGAATTGACTCATGATGATTTTATGAGACTTGTCCAGGATAAATGGTCATGGACTGATCAAATGCTCACAAACAATACCCGGTATTTATAATGGATATTGTAATAACTGTCCCAAAAAAAGAACTGGTTAATGTTGCCAGGGAAGAAGAATGGGTTAAAAAACAAGATCCCGGTGCCGCGATCTGCTTCTGGAAAATACGAGGAGCACCAAAAAAACTTCAACCAGGTGACCGGGTATATTTCATACATAACGGTGTGATTGTAAATTATAACATTTTCAAATACGTTGATTGGGATATCCCCTGTGACGTAACTGATAGATTATGGGAAGGTGTGTGCCTCGTAATGGAAGTGCCCTCAATACCCCTTAAAAAACCGGTACGTATGAAGGGCTTTAGAAATTTTAGATATATTGAAAGAATAGAATAATGACAGAAAATATGTATGACCTTAATGAAAGTACAAGAGAGCAACGAGCTATAATAGCCATAGCAGGTTCTATGAGAAGAGATGGCACATTATTTACCGAAGAAGCTCTCCGAGAAGCCGCTAAAACTCATAAAAATCTCTCTTTAGAAGAAACAGAAGCAGGTCTTACTCTAATATGGACAGGTTATATTCCTAACAATGAATGAATGTCCTTATCATCGCAGTGAAGAAGAATGTGATAACAGTGAATGTATGGAATGTCTTGAGGATGCACAAACCTGTGATGGTTGTTATGACTTAACAAAAAATGAAGACTTAGTTATGGATCCTGTCACAAATCTTTGCTACTGCTCCACATGCGCCCCTGTATGTTTTGCAGAAATACTACCTTTTGAGATATCTGCAAAAACATTATTTGAATTTTGACTTAATCTTTATATTCAGCAAATATTCTTATTAACTTTTCAAACTCTTTACCTTCATATAACTTTGAACCATCAGGTCTTCTAATAAACACCTCAGTATTTCCTGCGAATTTTTTAACTTCTTCATATTTTTCAGCTATCTCAAAATTATCATATTTAGAAGGTTGCCCTTTTCTTTTTTCTTTTCTATCTTCCCATCCTATACCATAATGGCTCTCAAAAGCTTCTGTTGTTTTAAATTTTTCTTCTCTTCTTGTATCTTTTTCATGAACCAATAAATATTTCTCAGATACTATTTCCTCTATATTTTCTTCCTCTAAATGACCATATTTCTGTTCTATTCTGTATAATTTCTGACGCCTCCGAATACCCCTACAGGTATTTGGTTTATATTTTTCAACCTCTATAAACTCATCATCAGGATCAATAGCAAGAATTCTTTCACGGTCTAATTGATATATGACTTTTTTAAGTTGTTCTTCGGTAAAACCTTTTTCCCTTATCCACGCTAAAAATTCATCAGTCTTATACTCATCTATCCATATATCCTTACACAAGAGCCACTCCAGAAGACACCTCATGCTAGATCCTGTATCAACACCGTATGGAATACCTTCCCTGAATCTGTTTAAAATTTTTTCATTCATTTTATAATAGATATTGTGAAATTTCACATAATAATACTAAGGATCTCTTCAAACCTTTTTTTGTAGGTATGTCCCTTCATCTTTTCATTCATACTTTTACTTATTTCCAGACACTTATGAGGCTTTTCTGTATATTCGTGAATGACTCTTTTTAGGTCTTCTATATCATTAAAAGTGATATAATCCTCCCCAGCTTTAAAATTATTCTCCCATTGAAACGTTCCCCTATTTAAAGGAAGCATTAACACAGCAGACGTTGCTCCTATACAGAATGAACGGGGACCTACAACGGACATTATAGGCAGATCAAGAGCTATGATACTATCATTATATATCTCGTTGGCACTCTCTGCATAAAAACCCTTACCGATAAAAGCCTTCTGATTAAAATGGATTTCTAATTCCTCACAATACTCTCTACGTGTAGAACCCCTTATGTTAAAGAGATAATCGAATTGTCCCAAAAATGCGACAGAAAATTTTTTCTCAACTTCAAAAGAAGAAAAAACATTTGGATCATAACAGGGAAGCATGCATCGAACATTTTTCACACCTGCTTGACGCATTGAAAAGAAATTTATCTCAGAAAAGAGAAATACATAATCATAATAATCTGCTACACATTTAAGAGTTTCTATTCCCTGATGCATATCCTCTTCAAGTACCAATATGTATTTTGTGCGGGATTTTTTCTTATAGAGATGCTTACCTAATTCAACAAAACCGGGAGATACGAAACAAAGGTCATAGTCCCCATCTGACTCTTTTAGACTTTCCAAGGTACAATTTTTCTCAGTCACATCATGACCAGATAAACCTTTTCCCCATCCATAATAATAAAAATGTGTAGGAGGTATTTCTTTAGGGGTATAATGCAGATATGATATACGCAATTATGAATTCCTATTCTTTTATAACACCTATTAATGCCACTTTATGAACTATTTCTTTAGGAGTCTTCCTGAGACTTATCCCTATCCTACGGCAGGTCCGGAAAACATTAACCCCCATGGCCTCAGGAATCAAATGAAAACCAAATAAATCATTATCTATCTCTGAAAAATTAGATTTGAAATTCATTTTGTTTATGAATGGACCAGCTATCTCACGGAGTTCCTTTCTCGGAGTATTCTGCCAATACCTACAGCATCTACATTTCTTATCACTCCAGTCTGGATGCTTTTCCTTTAGGCCGGCAGCATACGTTGCCAGATCAAACCGGACAATAGCGAACCAATGAGGTTTACTCAGATCAAAATAATCGTATACCATAGGAGCTCTTGGTGGGCACGTATCCCTGGTGTCATAATTCGGACAGCCTTTCGGGTGACCAGGATAAGGCATTTTACACCATTCCCTTGTCCGTTTATCAAAAACCAATTGATTCGTTACTCCAATAATCATTTACCCCTCTTTTTCTTTCGACCAACCCGGGCAAGCCATCCACTTTTTGAATTTAAAACCTTCCTCTTTATATAGGGCTTGAAAATAAAATTATTTCTGTACAAAAGTCTCTTCCTGGATAATTCTCTCCATAATTTTAAAGTCTCTCGATCTATGGGGTCAGGAAATATATCATCATCCTCTATAGGCTCTTCAGGATTCGCATATAAACTCTTACTAAAAATTGACCTTGGGGCATTACAATCACAGCCCGCTACAGTTCCTTCATATAAATAAACAATTGTCCAACAATCACAGCTAGAATTACAGCTCTCACAATCTCTTGTAGAAGTAGAGCTGGAAGTACCTTCTGTTGAAGTGAATGTAGTTGTTGTTATCATTTCTTACGGTTAATTTTTTGGGACTGTTTAGCTGTTTTTCTTCGTTTCTTTTTTTTCTTTGCAGCACTTTCTGTCCTACGCTTCTGAGCCCATTTTGCTAAAGGACTATTAGATTTTAAATCCACATAGGTCTCTTTCTTTCCATCCAACTCTTTCTCAGCCTCTTTAAATAATTCTACTGGTAAAGACTCTAGCCCTTTTAAAGCCTCCGGAACAGAATAATCTTCTACTACAGCTATTTTAGTATTCTCCATCATTTTTAATATTGAAGATTCATCATCTGACAAAGCACGTAACCGACCTGTATTAGGATCCATTTTTATGTTCCTTTATTTTATGTTTAAAATAGAAATAATAAATAATAATTAATAACATAATGAATGAAATAAAACCAGGGACAAAGCGCTGCATAAAAAACATGTCTGACATATCAACCTCATTTATGTACTGTTAAAGCTGTGTACCGATTAAATCGGACCTTTTTATGCTCATTTATTTTCTTTAATAATTGATTAACAGTCTCACAATTTTTGAATTCATGATAAGGTATTTCTGAAAATAATTTCTCCTGTATTTTATTAACCATATCAGTATTAAAACCTATAGTCCTCTTTTCAAAAGTCTTATTAAAGAGTTCTATCTCATTTCCAAAATATCCTTCTAGAATACTGTACAAAAGAACCAGGTCTTTGTCATTAGATGCTAAACAAATATCATACCATGCCGCCATTTTTATTTCAGCTACACGCAATTCATCTTTACAAATAAAACAGATTTTAGTCCCTGTAATTGAGTAGCTTTCAAATTCGTCTTTTTTACCTATTTTTTTAGCACAATCACTACATATCCAGGCATATTTCATGGACTGAATCACACTTATTTTATTTTCTATTTTTCCCTCTTCTTCACTATTTACACAAGTACCGCTTTGTATTCTTATAAGGGCTTCTTCTACGAATCTCCCCCGTATCTCTTTGTATGATTCTCTTATGCTCCTCTCAGTATAAGCTCTTACGGAATAGCTATTCGGATCAAAGAAACTGGTAAAATCATTAAATTCTAATTCAATAGATTTTTTCGGAGCCAATTATGCGGCCTCTGTCATTTTATAAACATTACCTAATTTTTCAAATTCATCTTCAGAACCTTCAATGAGAACTTTGAAAGCTATAACATTATCAGTAAGAGGAATTTTTTTATCCTTTATCCTGACACACACCTCTTTTATTACCCGACCTCTTTTCCATACTTTGGTATGAGATTTATTTCTGAAGACCTGATAAATACAACCACTCCTACCTTTTACAAGAATGAATCCACATTTGATATATCTGCGATATTCTGCCTCAGTAATCATTTCTCTGAGTGTATCAATAGCCCTAGTCTCTGCAATTGATACACCTATAAGAGGTTTAGCTCTAGAAGGTACAAAAATAGTGATACCATTTTTTTCTATTCTGTCTAATGCAGGAATACTTTTTTCGAATACAGGAGCTGATATAATACCGAAACTTCCATAATGATTACCATCAGTGGTGTAAGAGTTTACTACATCTCCGATTTTTAATTTTTCTCCATTAATCAGGCCATCATTCAGGTATTCTACCTCTACACCATTCAGATAATATATTAAAGAGGGATTGCCGGTACCCATACACCATCCCTTTCTTCATCAATGTGGTCATCAATTTCTTTAAGATAACCTATCCAGGCATCATACCGCTTTTCTGAATCACCTTTCACCATACCCATAAATAAGTCATAGCCTAATTTTGAGGCCCTCTCATCGCCTTTTTCCCGAGCGACACTCACTATAAGTCTGGCATATTTAGCGTATAGGTCTTTTTTCATTTATTCTCTCTTTTACACAGACATTGATAGGGTCTGTCAGAATCTAAAGTTATCAACTCATTAGTAAGTAAATTGTGACAAATAAATCCGAATCCTAATATCAAATCTCTTAATTCTGGCCATTCCTTATTCAAATGACATTCAACTAACATTTGTTTTACATTATGAATTATGCCCTGACAACCTTGTAGCACTTTTAATTCCGCTCCCTCTACATCAATCTTCATGAAGTCAATAGGGCCATCATAAAAAGTATCCAGGCGTAAAGATTTAATTTTGCCTGCACATGCATTTGACTTATAACTCGTATCATGCCCAATAATATTCCAGGTAAAAGTGTCTTTACCCTTATAGAAATCTACCTCTCCGTTATGGTCTGAGACAGCAACATTATTAATAATCACATTATCATATGAAGAAAATTCATTCACCAATTTTTGAGAGTTATCCGGGTTAAGTTCAAAAGCATACACCTTTCCAGTGTCTCCCACTAATTTCCGAAGTATCTCAGTATAAACCCCTTTATGAGCCCCTACATCAAAAACAGTGTCACCTGCATGCACTATTTCTGGAAATCTATCAGTTATCCAACTATCACTCATTTCTATCTCAATCTATGTCGAATTGATCTTTACTGCCGCATGTAGGACATTTAGCTATACCGAGTTTGTAATCTTTTTTAAAAGCTTTCTCTGTCCACCATACCTGTCTCTTGAATCTCCAAAATATTTTTTTAAATTGTCTCCAGGCTAAATACCAGGAATGAGGATCAGGTCTTTTCCATCCATGATCCTTCATACAATATTTATCATGCATGATCCTACGTGGCCACCAATACCCTCGTTCAGTAAATACATAAGATAAAAATAAAGAAATGGGATTGTAGCCCCATCCTATTCCAATAAAAGGGAATTTATAATACCCATATTTACCGAAACTGAAATTCCAGAAGTCGTCCTGTGACCAATCACAGCCTTTTGTATGGCAATGCAGATAAGAAATTATATCACCTCCATTTCATCCGGATCATAAGTCCCTATTGAACCATCATCATGTCTGACATCATAACAAAGACCATGAGAATCATGGTGCCCTATAATTTCACCCTCTACACCCCATTTTCTCATTTTACGAGCTTCAGGAACATAGTCATCATCATGCAGAGGTTCCAGAGTTCTGACTTTATCCTCTTTAAAAAACATCTCAGATATATCTGTCATAGCTTTTCCTTTGCCTCTTTAATTAAATCCTCATCTTTAATTTGCCCTCGGAATCCATAAACAAGGTGCCATATCTCCTTTATCTGGTAATCGGTTGCAAAACGGCCTTTTTTTGTAGCAGTTATCATTCGCGTTACCCATTTCTTGGTGACAGATGTGGGCCTTATATAGCATTTATAGAGTGTTTCAAGAGCATAAACATCCCTATCGGACATTTCAACATACTTCACCCCATTATATACGCTCCTTATATATAGTACAAGAAAAATGATATTAATTAAAGGTAATAATTTACTAATATTTATGTATTAGATATAAGTCGATTATTATAATATCAGATAAAATCCTATGTTTGAAACTCTCTATTTCTTCTGCTACTACTCCTACCTACTCGGTGATCTCAAAAAAACCAAGATGTATTATACCTTACTCAAGAATGAATTCAAAACCTGTGGTACTCAGTATTCCCTAAAAAAACATCAGTTCCTCGAATTAAAAAAAATTAAAGAAGCGATTAATACCGGTAATATTTCCAGGAATAAATGGATAGATGAGAACGTGCCCTCAGGACCTCCCAAATCGGATGTGAAGATTAAACAACCAGAACTGGTCAAAAGAATTCACACACAGGGCCTGGAGCAACTTAAAGAGATCCTACAGGATGATGGTATAATCCTCTACAACATTGAACACTCTTGCCATCCCTATGGAGCTGTGGATATGGTTTACATGGGTAAGGATACTATTTATCCTGTGGAAGTAAAAAGGGGACAGGGAGAGCACGATTTAATAGGTCAGATCAGTAAGTATGATTTATTCCACCGGCTACAACTTCATTATAAGCAATACGAGCATGTCCAGCCCGTAACGATCTGTCATTCCTACCAGTCATTCACGATTCATGAATTGAAAAAAATGGATATACTGACCCTGTCATATACCTTAACAGACAGTAATATTTCAATTAAATGCATTTAATTTATTTTTATATTGACAAACCTATTTTTTTGTGGTAGATTTAAATAAGAATAATCTAAAATGAGGTAATAGAAATGTTGTTTACAAAACTCAATCCCAATAACCCACAACCTAATCAGCCGAGGAATAACTATTCGTTGGGAACCTGAGTATTGTCCTAAGATAAAACTGAAAAATCAGACCCGACGAATGAGAGTTCGCCGGGTTTTTTTATTTACTGGGGTATCGTCTAATGGCAAGACTCTGGATTTTGGTTCCAGCTATTGAGGTTCAAATCCTTATACCCCAGCCATTAAAACGGGATGTGGCCTAGTCTGGTAAGGCGCTTCGTTCGGGGCGAAGAAAGCGGAGGTTCAAATCCTCTCATCCCGATTTATCAAGAGTTTTATATAGGGAATTATTATGATAAAAAGAAATAGATATAGAAAAATACCGCCTAATCCAAATAAAAGGAAAAGGGAACGGCGATCCGTACCATTAAAACGATCAGTACATATTAATGATGAACGGTGGGGCTGGGAATACACAGCTAATTATGATGATGGTGTATGGGAAAATGAAAGAATAAAGATTGTTTCACCTGACAATAAATATTTTGAGATTGGAGTTGAGGGTTTTACAGAAGATTTTAAAGTACCAGATTATACAAATGCAAATTGGAAAGAAAATGACATAGGAAAAATGATAAGTAAGTTACCTAAAAGAACAATAACATTGCAGAGTATAAAACCCAGTATGGTGAAACAATATATAATAGACAATTTATTAACTCGGAGTGTGGCCTAGTAGGGTTAGGGCGCCTGGCTGGGGGAGACGAAGATCCCCGGTTCGAGTCCGGGCATTCCGACCAAAATTAATCGAGCAGTAGTTCAGTCTGGTAGAATGCCTGAATGGGGTTCAGGTGGTCGCTGGTTCAAATCCAGTCTGCTCGACCAAAATTCTTTGAAATTTATGGGGATGTGGCAGAGTGGCTATGCAGTCCGAAACAGTAGACGGTCTGGGTAAAACCGGGTCTTGACAGGAAAATAGGTATCCTTTATGGAAACGAAACAAAGGGAACATATTGTAACGCTTGTTAGTACTGGTACTCACAAGGCTTGCGGAAGACACTGAGACGTTGCCTGGGAACTGGTAACAGCCCAGGAGACAGTAAAGAGCGGCAGGAAGTCCTGTGCCGAATAGTGAATTTTATGAGATCTACGCCAGTTCGAATCTGGTCATCTCCATTTACAGATAGGTACGCAAATTGGCAAGCGGCTTGACTGTTAATCAAGTGAGTGTGGGTCCAAGTCCCACCCTATCTGCCATAAATCAATTTACTGGAGTGTAGCTCAGTTGGCAGAGCAAGTGGCTGTTAACCACTGGGCCGGGGGTTCAAGTCCCTCCACTCCAGCCATAAATTAAATGAGTACAGTGGTAAGGGCCTGGAGAGGTCATGACTCTCAGCGGTTCAACTCCGCAATAGGTGGGGCAACACCAACCCGGTTCAAGACTGGGTACTGTACTCTATATCCGGAAGTGGCCTAGCATGGTTTAGGGCGCCTGGTTTGGGTCCAGGAGATTTCGTCGGTTCGAATCCGGCCTTCCGGACCATATTTACTGGCCCGTGGCGAAGTTGGTTAACGCATGAGGTTTTGATTCTCACATTCCCCAGGTTCAAATCCTGGCGGGTCAGCCATTTATAAATGAGAAAGGACTTAAATTCTCAAGCCCTTTCTCAGGTTGATGACGTTTTTGTTTCAATCTCCACACCCGTATAAGATGTGACACATTTTTAATATAACTTATGATGAAATCTGCCCATCCAAAGATTCCTTAGTAGGGTATGGTTTTGTATTCTCAGGATCTACCTCAAATGGGTCTTTAGGAGGAGGTCCCTGAAGTTCACAAAAGTCAAATCTATTCTTTAATTCTTCAGGATAAATCTCCCCATTATTGTCAGGAGTATAGATGTTGGCTACAATTTTAGATCTATCAACATCTTTTACTGAAGTGGATTCCTGCAATCCAAGAACATCATCCATAACACCTCTGAGCTTAATCCGACCTTTTTTCATAATAACTTTATTCCCAAGCTCTTCCAAAACGATCTTATCAGCTTTCTCAAGATCAATATTTTTCACAACAGAAGGATGTTTATATTCACAATCCTCTTGAGGGCAAGTTTCGATAGAATCTATAGACATTCTTATTGTAACTGAATTCCTACAAGTAGCATCATTTAAAGAATAGCCCTTTACTCTTATCCCTCTTAAATTTAAAGCTATCTTTGACTTATATAAATTTAGACTGAAAGTCCTATGAGTTCTTTTTAAAATATCAGGATTATCCAATGTAGTTGACGCTTTCATTTCATATTTATGAGCAAAATTAGGATAGGAACACGTCTGATTAAGAAGGACTATTTCTTTTAACTTGACATTAATAAACTCTTTCTCATCACCTATCGGAATAGATACTGTAGAAATACCCGGCATCTGAAGTATTTTACCTATTTTACCAGGACTGAAAAAGTCACTCATTTCCTCTTTTTCATCTTTAGTTTTTTTCATCTTAAAAAGTTTCTTTTCATGAATCTTTATTACTTCAAAGAATTTTTCTATCTCAGGTTTTGGAGCCCAATAAGTAGATTTCTCCACAAAATTTTCTATTCTCCTAAACTGTGCGTGATCTTTAATAAGGCCACTACCTGTTTGAAATGACCAGAACTTATAGAGCAAAGCCTGAGGAGCATAAGCTTTATCAGGACCACGATAATAGTATTGGACCTTTTTATCATACATACAATCAACAATCAATCTGAAAGCCACATAAATATATTGAATAGCCGGTTCCAGACATATATCTCTAATCATAGTGTCAGAGATAGGTTTATGTCTACTCCATTCAAATATTCCTAAACGAGCATATCTACGAATCTCTTCCATATATGTATTTGAGATAGCAAAAGTCATATCCTTAACCCATTTATTATATGGGTGAGGAAGAGTGGTGAAAGGGTATAAATTTTCTACGGGAATACCTTCTACACCATCAGCAATGCTTTTCACAAATCGTTCCCTGCGTATCTTATCAATCTCATCCCAATGAAGCTTATAAAAGGGTACTTTGGAATCTCTGAGAGTAACTTCTTCCTGAAAGACAAAACGGGGAAATAACAGACTATTAAAAGAAATCATAACACACCTCCTGTGTTTAGCCAGAAAAATTTGTTTTTTACCACAGCCCATCTGTGGCATTCCACTTATATTTTATGTATCGATAGATAATTACAAAAAACACCTTTATAAAACCCTTAAAATCTTGTATAATTGTATAGAAGGTAAATGATCATCTGATTTTTAAAAGGAGAAAGAATGGTTGTAGGTACGAAAAAGGCTCTTATAGAATTATGTAAAAAACAGGGTGATACTGTATTGGAGGTCATTACAAAGCAACTATACATAATACCAAAGGGACATTCTGCTGATTCAATAGAAGAATTAAAAACTGAATGGTTTAAAGAATTCGAAAATAAAAGACATGCATTTAAGGAGAACTGTTTCGTTGGTGGCTCAAATGAAGTAATAGAAATAAAAGAACTATAAATATTTAATTAATATGGGAAAAAATATGAATATACTTATAGCTGTTACAGGTAGTATAGCTGCCTATAAGACACCTTCTATTGTCAGTATCCTTGTCAATAATGGTCATTCTGTTAAAGTGATGATGACTAAATCTGCAGAAGATTTTGTTACCCGGATAGCTCTATCAGCTATGTCACGTAACCATGTGTATACAGACGATAATAACTCTGCAAATGACGGGCGCATACATCATATTGAATTAGCTCAGTGGGCTGATGTGATTGCTGTAGTGCCGACTTCATACAATACCATATCTAAAATTATGAATAAACTTGCAGATAATTTGGTTACTTCCACTATCGCGGCTCTTCCATCAAATAAAAAACTCTTAGTTTTTCCTGCAATGAATATGCATATGTGGCTCAATCTGGGTATACCTATGATTAAAGGAATTGCTGTAAAAGGTAATATAACTATTTTTGAACCAGCTTATGGAAAACAGGCATGTGGAGATATTGGACCAGGGAAACTTTTGTCCACAAAAGATATTGTTGAATTTATAGAAAATTATAGGAGTGTATGATGGGGGATCTTGTAAGAAAAAGAATAATGGTCACTTCCGGAGGTACCCGGGAATATATCGATGATGTTCGAGTAATTACAAACATATCTTCAGGAGCTCTGGGAGCCAAAATAGCTGAAGAACTTCTTGAACGAGGGGCGAGTGTGTCCTATGTGCATGCAAAAAGAGCATGCATACCTATTAATTATGATACTCTCGAAGGTTGGGATACTTCAAGGAATCTTTTATGTTGCCATGAAATCGTTACTTCATACGATCTGTTTGAAACAATGAAAAAATTATTAACCGGTTTCAATATTGATGCTGTTGTACATGCTGCTGCCGTATCGGATTTCACATTTGACCTTAATAAAGCTATGAAACTTAGTTCCAGTAGCCCTGAGGCTTTTATAGAGCATTTACGTAGCACTATTAAAAAGACACCTAAAATTATTCGACATATACATGAATGGGACCCCAAAACAATACTCATTGGATTTAAGTTCACTGTAGGTTGTAAGGATATACTGCCTAATGCCCGAGATTTTTTAAAGAGTACTGGATCTCATATGATTGTGGCCAATGATAAAGAAGAAATGGCCAAATTAAGAATACACAGGGCTTATTTAGTTACAAATATAGGACATGTGACTGCAAATGGAAAAGTATCCATAGCTGTAGAAATAGCTGATTTCCTAGAGAACATATTATGAAAAAAATTGATATACATTGCCACACATCAAATAGGAATATTCAAGGCACCGTCGATTCAAATGCCACAGTGAAATCTATTACTGAAAAAGCACGAATTTATAATATAGATAAGGTTGTATTATTGGCAACCTATTTTCCTCATAAAGAATCGGGGATCTCAAATTTCAGACTTTATGACTGGATAAGAAACATAAATTTGAATAACTGCCCTAAAGGTCCTGAATTTCTCATGTTCGGAAGCCTGGATTTTGAGCACTACTTTTTTCAAGGGTATAATGAACTGAAAGAACTAGCTGAGAGGCAATTAATAAAGGGTATTAAAATATACACCTGTTATCAAAATATTGACATAAAAAGCAATAAATTCAAAACAATACTACAATTAGCTCGTGACTTTAAATTACCGGTGATGTTTCACGCCGGACACTCCTATGCTACCAGAAGAAAATATGGACAGGACACAATTGCTACTCCATATAATGCTATGACTCTCGAATCTGTGGCAAAAGATAATGAAGATATAACTATGATATTCAGCCACATGAGTAAACCTTTTTTCCATGATATTCTTCGCGTTGTAAAAGAAGTTCCCAATGTATACACAGACATGAGTGGCCTTATAGATTCAAAATATGATGAAGAAGAAATACCGGTATGTATTCAAGAAATTCGGACTCTTACCCAATATAAATGGGGTATAGATAAGCTCTTATTCGGAACAGATTATCCCGTACAAACCCATGAGCACTCAATATATTTCGTAGAAGAGGCTACTGAAGGTTATTCTCATAGAGAGAAAATAATTAAGGATATATATTTTAATAATGCAGCGAAGATATTAAAACTGGATGAGAGGATATAATGTTCAAATATTTAATTGTCGGTGGGCATTTCGGAGATAACCCTAAAAAATCAGGTTATATAGAAAAGCTATTTTCTCATTTAAGTAGTATCAATCCTAATGGAATTCTACTGAATGGGGGTAAATATGAGGAATTACATTGTATATTGACTAAAACAAAAACCTACTATTCTTATGATGTTATATTTTGGATGCCTGATATTTCAAATAATAGGCCTAAATTAGTTCAGACAATTAAAATAGTGTCTCCTCATTGTATCCTTATTACGTCAAAAAATAATCTTGAAAATAAATATGGCTTCATGGAACTGGTAGCTCGAGCACTCCAGGTCAAAGCTAATCTATTCGTAGAATTTACTCAAGAGGATAATTCAGAACGGACAATATGTGCAGGTGTGTATGATCCTTTAGGGAATGGTTATTGTAAAACATCCAATATATCCCGGGTAGCTATAACTTTAATAGAGAGGATACAGAAGTTGCTCCGATATACCAGAGTCAAAAGCAAGTACTGTGACTGGGAAGACTTTAAAACAGAACCTGACGTATCGGATGAATTCTATTCTCTTATTCGTAAATATGCCGATGTATTCCATAAACATATCCATGGAACCGACACATCCCGATTATTGGGGAATGCTTCATTTCGTTGTGAAAGAGGTTTTCCTTCATTTAAAGATGAGTCATTTAAAGATGGGCATCAAATTTTTGTCTCTCGAAGAAACATTGATAAACGATATATAGAACCCGGTAATTTTGTACCAGTAGCATTAGCTTTTCAAAAAGATAAACCCTTTGTGGCTTATCAGAGTGAGAATAAGCCCTCTGTAGACACACCCATTCAAATACTTCTGTATCATTATTACCATAACATGAAATACATGATACATTCTCATGTGTACATTCAGGAGACCTTATTTACAAAAGAAGTGATTCCATGTGGTGCAATTGAAGAGTTTTATGAGATAATTAGCATCCATCCTGAACAAGAACACACTTTTATAAAGTTGAATTTAAAAGGTCATGGATCTTTAGTAATGGCAAAAGATATTGATAATTTACGTGATATAGAATACTTACCAAGGACAATACCGGAATGGATTTAAATAAAAAATTCACCCCTGAGGATCTACAGGAATTTGCTGATTATTTACAAGGACTTTCTGAGGAAATAGGTTTCAAGGTCTCTGCCCGAGGCTGGGCTTATATAATGGAGCAGAAACGATTAATCAATAAGGATGAGTTTGATAAGGTAAATAATCTCATCAACAAATGTCGTAGAGATGGTTATCTTCCTATTGATTTTGTAGCTGAAGAAAGTTCTCGAAAATTTGAGAATGTTGAGAGACCTAATGAGAACAGCATTATAAATGATTTCGGTCGATGGTTAGAAGCAGCAAGAACAGCTCCGGAACACTACACACCAGATTGGTGGGATGGAGAAGAATATTATATTCAAATGGTCGTAGAGAAGATTGACCTAGTAACTCTTTTTCAACCAATATGTGAGCAGTATCACTTATGTATATCTAATTCAAAAGGCTGGTCCTCAATGCTTCAAAGAGCCGAATATGCTAGAAGATTCTCAGAAGCAGAAGACAGAGGACTTAAATGTGTCCTTTTATACGCCGGCGATCACGATCCGGACGGATTACGCATAGCTGAATTTATCAGGAAAAATCTTTATGATTTAAAAAATATTGAATGGGAGGATGGTCTTCCCGGTTACGATCCCGAAAATTTGATAATTGAACGTTTTGGCCTTACCTATGAATTTATAGAAGAAAACAATCTCACCTGGATTGATAATTTAATAACCGGATCCAAAAAGAACCTGGCTTCTCCAAAACATAAGAATTATAAAATGGCGTATGTCCAGGAGTATCTCAAGACTATAGGGGAGAGGAAATGTGAAGCTAATGCTATTGTTACAATGCCCGATGCTGCCAGACAAATGGTCAGAGAAGCCATTGAGAACTATTTAGGCCCTGATGCTTTAGTCCGTTTTCAGAATAAAAGACAGGCAGTCCGAGATGAATTCGAAGCATTTTTGAAAAAGACTGAATTAGACAGTGCTATGCAAAACGCCCTTGATCTTATAGATGAAGAAGAATAATGATGATACAGTTTTAACAAGAAAGGATGAATGATGAATTATAAATGTCAAAAATGTGGGTATGTTTTCTTTTGGTCACCACCACGACATTGGGGACCGGTATGTCCCATATGTGGTGATCAGCACTCAGACCAGATGCCCGGAGAGTAAACATTCAAATCAATCACTGTAAGAAGGTATTAACAAATGAACAAGAAATACATATACGGCACAGAAGAAATTATGGATGCTATTATATACAAATCTGGAGCTGGAAAAATTGAAGAAGCTCTTCAATTAGCTAGAGAACATAACTATACAGATATAGAAGCAGCTCTTGAAAAATCCATTGAGCACACTAAAAATATTGACCTTTATCGCTCTTACTATGAAAGTGAACACAGGAGTTTAGGAGAACCACAGATATTAGGAAAAGGGTGTCCAGACAGAAGACAACAAGCAGCTCTCTCACTTTTGTCAGGAGGTAATCTATTAGATATAGGTTGTGCTGATGGCAGTTTCTGCTTTTTTGCCTTAGAAAGAGATTTAGTCAATAATGTTACAGGTGTAGATCCTCGGAAAAATGGTATAAAATGGGCACAACAATACGGTGATGAGCATTATAAAGGCAGAACCACATTTATTCAGGGCTTGTTTGAAGATATAGCTCTTGAAGAGAAATATGATATAGTCCATATGGGTGAAATTTTAGAACATGTCCTGGAACCCATAGAAGTAGTTAAAAAGGCTTTACAAACAGTTACTGAAAATTTTCAAGGTATTATAATAACGGTTCCTTTTATAAGTCCTTATCCTAAAAAAAATGAAGAAAAAATATTAGGCTTACCTCTAGAACATTTAAGATGTTTTAATATTGAAATGGTGTCTGATTTAGCCAAACAGAGTAATTTAAAAATTGTGTCCCAACAGATAATAGAAACAGAATGGGTTAATTTAGTTGCTCTTTTAAAATGACTGTCAGACCATATGCTCAGGGATTAAACATTCCAGTTAGATATAAATAACATCATTATGAAATGTTTAAATGAAAACTCCATTACACCTTCGAATCAATGTATTCTATCACATCCCTTACACATTTGAATTTCTCCGATGCATCATCTGGAATCTCAAGATCAAACTCATCTTCAAAAGCCATAATCAATTCGTTCTTATCCAGAGAATCCGCTCCTAGATCATTAACAATCTCGGCATGGGGTACAATTCTTGATTCATCTACACCAAGTACTATTGAAAATATTTCCTTAACATGTCTTTCTGTTGTCATATTTCCCTCCCTAATATATGATACATTATCTTTCCATAATATTAAAGTTATTAGAAAATTATTATCTTTTTTATCTTTTTAATAAAAAGTCGTTGACACCTATTTAAAATTATTATATATTTATTATTAAATTAATAAAAAAGAAAATTATTTTTTGCTTTATAATTTTCGTAAAATCTTGTATCATTATAAGAAGCAGAAAATAGATAAAATCAGATCAGATCAAAAATAGGAAAAAAAATGAACAATGGGTATGTCCTAAGTTTATCAGATAATGACCTCTACAAATTTAGTATGCAAAACGCTGTCTGTCTCACTTACCCAAAATTTGAAGTTATATATGAGTTAATAAACCGTGACGATCGTGAATTTCCAGAAGGTTTCGGAAAAGAATTAAAAAGAATAGTTGAAACCTTCCGGGGACTTTCATTATCAAGAGACGGAAGAGACTTCTTCCGGAAGAGGTGTTATTATTTCAGCCCTTTTTATATAGATTTTCTCAAAGGTTACCAATATAATCCAAAAGAAGTGCTTATATCGCAGGAGGGTCATAGATTGTCTGTGAAAATTCAGGGTTATTGGTATAGAACAATTCTCTGGGAACCTCCTCTTATGGCCACCATCAGCCAGCTCTATTTTGAAATGACAGGTAAAGATGGGAAATTTAATCGACAGAAGCGTAAAGAAAATAATATAAATAAAGCTTCAGCCTTTAAAGCCATGGGGATCACAGCTGCTGATTTTGGTACCCGTAGAAGAGAGTCTTTCGAAAATCAAGATGAAGTTGTAGGAGATCTCATAAAATATGGTGGGGGTTTTCTTATAGGGTCCAGTAATGTTGAATTAGCTATGCAGTATGATATCATTCCCACAGGCACCCAGGCCCATGAATGGTATATGTTCCACGCCGCTTTATTCGGTTTCCGTATGGCAAATGAGATAGGTATGGAAAGATGGATTAATGTTTATGAAGGAAATCTGGGTATAGCTCTTCCCGACACATTTACAACTGATGTTTTTCTCAGGTCCTTTAATTCAAAATATGCCCGGCTATTTGATGGTGTTCGTCAGGATAGTGGTAATCCTGTAGATTTCGCAAATAAAATTATAGAGCATTATAAAAAATTGAGAATCGACCCCTTATCCAAATTAGGTGTCTTTTCAGATAACATAAAGAGTATCTCTCTTGTTGCATCAATTCATAAGACCTGTAAAGGTAGAATTAAGGACTCTTATGGTATAGGCACTTGGTTTTCTAACGATACAGGATTGAAACCTTTAAACATAGTCATTAAGCTTATCTATGTTAAGGTTGAAAGTTCATGGATACCGACAGTTAAATTGTCAGATGATCCAAGAAAAAATACCGGGGATGCTGAAACTGTCGACCTTTGTAAACAATTGTTGAGGATATAATGAAATATTTTGTCCTCTTCATATTTATAGCGGGTCTAATTTTTTGTATTTTTAAACTTAACAGAGAAAAGGAACCAGAGCCCTTCGTTGATAAAGATGAAAGTTATTATATGCAGGTGCTTAAGAAATTAAGTAAAAAATGTGTAGAAATTAACAATATTTACTCAAAAAGAAAAGGAGTTATGGTATGAGCAATCGCGTATGTTTGCTAGTCATCGACCCACAGGTTGATTTTTGTGACCAGAACAAAGGAGCATTAGCTGTTGGCGGGGCCGATGAAGATATGAAAAGATTGGCTGCGATGATTGAAAAATATCCCGGGGATATTTCCAATATCCAGATCACAATGGATTCCCATTTCAGACTGCATATAGCGCATGCAATTATGTGGGTGGACAAAAACAATAAACGTCCAGTCCCTATTTTTCTAAAATCAGGAAACACTGTACCGACATCCTTAACAGCTGATCTGGTAGAGAACGGTGAGTTCCGTGCCTATAATCCGGCTTGGCAGAATAAGTTCCTGAACTATGTCCAGAAACTGAAGGAAAATGGCCGTTACGATTTAATGATATGGCCTGAACATTGTATCATAGGTACTCCCGGTCAGTGTTTGGATCCTTTTTTCCGTGAAGCAGTCAGTAAATGGGAAGAAAGATACCACACCATTGCTGCCATAACCACCAAAGGCTCCAATCCTTTCACAGAACATTATTCAGCTGTTCGAGCAGATGTAGAAGATCCGAAAGACAGGAGAACCCGGTTAAACACAGATCTTATTAATCTACTGAAGGAATACGACATCATTCTCGGTGCCGGTGAAGCTCTTTCCCACTGTTTTGCAAATACAATGCGGGACGTTTTTGAGAAATTCAGTGTAGACCAGGTCAAGAAATTTGTCCTGTTAAAAGATGCCACTTCTTCCGTTTTTGGTTGTGAGCAAATGGGTAATGATTTCATCAATGAATTCACGACCAAAGGTATGCAGGTAGCCACTACTACCAGCTTTTTCTAAGCACTTTAACTAAAAGGAATAAGATAATTATGTCTTCAAAAATATTAGGATTTGATGCCGATAATGTCGGACAATCTCTCGGAGGATACGGATACACCAGTATCTCCGTTAGCAAACTTGGTGCCTCGGAATACACGGTTGTCAGTATTGTCGTTGATAAAACGAGTTCTGTAGCCCCTTTCAAAGATCAATTGGAAGAAATGGTCCAGGTCAGTTTGGAGTCCTGTAAAAGCTCCCCACGAGCTTTGAACCTACTTGCCCGTTCAACGGCATTCAGTGCTGGCTGGAATAGTGGCTCTAACATTGAAGAATTACACGGTTTTACATTACTCAGCTCTATTGACACAGCACAATTCAAAGGAACTATCCATCCCAGTGGTTCTACACCTCTTTTTGAGGCCACTGATGAAGCTATAGACACCACTTACAGTTATGTGAAAGGTTTGTATGACAATGAACATATTTCAAATGCAAATGCTGTTATATTCATCATAACTGACGGTGAAGATAATGCTTCTAGAATCATACGCCCGAGTCATATAAAAGAGAAGATAGAGAAAATCAGAAGGGAAGAATGCCTGGAATCTATCCAGATAATTCTTATCGGAATTAATGACACCGATCCTAGTTTTAAAGCTGAACTCGAAAAATTTCGTATTGAAGCCGCAATAGATCAGTATGTGTCTGTTGGAGATGTTACAAAAGGTAAACTGGCAAAGTTGGCCCAATTTGTGAGTCAGAGTATTTCCTCTTCCTCACAAGCTCTCGGTACCGGTCAGGCATCTCAACCGATAAGCAATTTTACATTCTAAAAAAATAATGGGACAGACAGATACTTTTTTGCTATCTGTCTGTTTCTCATAAAAACATTTAAAAAGGAGGAAGTTTTTAATGGACCCCGTAATAGCTGAAATAAACAAAACAGTTATAGGAATCGTTACCTGCATTGTGGCATGGGGAGGAATTATAACGTTATTTATAATTTTTCGGAATTTTATTATTGCAGGCATATCACGAGCCTTTATACAAGTTTTTGAATCAGGAAACGATAAGACCAGGGAAATACTGGTCAAATTTCTGGTAGACAAGAATATGGCTGTTCCAGAAATTTATAAAAACCTAAAAAATCATTTTGAAAACTCAGATTCCGGAGGAGGCGCATAACATGGCTATCTGGGGACTCATTCAACCTTTAATCATTTTAGCAATAACTCTGATACTAATTCAACAATTTGTTTATCCAATATGCGTAAATAAACCTGTCTTTCCTTTTTTCAGAAGATCCTCTGCGAAAAAAGCAGTTAAAAAAATTGAGGTTATGGATGCAAAAAAAGCATTGGATTTAGTTGATTTTCATAGTAAAGAAACTCTGCGTTTTATTACTACAGCAGAATCCTATGCAGAAAATGAAGAGAGGGAGGCTAAAGAAAAATTAAAGAAAGCTTTGGATACAGTGGAAGCTGTAAAAAAGAGAGCACAAAAATTAAACATAATAAACCCTAACAAGAAAGAAGGTATTTAATGAATCTTAACAATAATAAAAAAGGCATGAGTATAATGAAGTTGGCTTCTATTGTACTGACAATATTATTAGTACTCGGTATTATTATTTTTTCAGGAAAGATATTCCAGAATGTTAACGCTGATCAAATAGTTGTAATACAGGATCCAGTAGATGGTGATCTCCACTGGTATACAATGGCGGGATTAAAGTTTCAGAAATGGGGAAAAGTAACTCCTTATATCAAATCTTCTCAATATTGGTTTTCTCAGCAGGAAGATCAAGGAGGTAATGCTGATCAAAGTATTAAAATAAGATTTAATGATGGTGGCCATGCTAAAATTTCTGGCTCTTACCGTTGGGAATTACCCCTTAATGATACTTCCCTGACTAGACTGCATTCAAAATTTGGTTCTATGAAAGCTGTTGAACAAGAATTAATTCGTCCAGTTTTAGAAAAATCTGTATACATGACAGGACCTCTTATGTCTTCAAAACAGAGCTATGCTGAAACCCGAAATGATTTGATTTCTTTTATTGAGGACCAGGCCAAATTTGGTATCTATAAGACGATATCAGAGGAAATAAAAGGAATTGATAAATTAACAGGAGTTGAAAAAACGATTACTGTTGTAAAGAGAGTTTTAGACACTAATGCCCCTGGAGGTTTTGCCCGACAAGAGAAGTCTCCTTTCCAGACCTTTGGAATTAAAACCTATAATTTAAGCATTAATTCTGTAGTTTATGACTCAACAGTCGAAACACAGATTAAGTCTCAGCAGGGTGCTATTATGGACGTTCAAACAGCTATTGCTAATGCGAAAAAAGCTGAACAGAATGCAATTACTGCTGAGAAGAATGGTCAAGCGGAAGCGGCTAAAGCTAAATGGGCACAGGAAAAAATTAAAGCAACAGAAGTTACTAAAGCTGAACAAAGAAGAGATGTTGCTAGACTAGACAAAGAAGCTGCTGAATACACAAAACAAGAAGAAATTCTTTTAGGTCAAGGTGAGGCTGAAAGAAAACGATTGGTTATGAATGCCGATGGTGCTCTGGCTCAAAAACTTGATAAATGGCTCGAAGCTCAAAAAGCATGGGCATCCGCTGCTGCTGCATACCAAGGTCAATGGGTACCGAGCACAATTATTGGAGAAGGAGCCGGTGGAAAAGGTTATAATGGTGCTCAAACTTTCATGGATTTAATGGGCATGAAAGCTGCCAGAGATTTAAGTCTTGATATGTCAATAAAAAAATAATATGGCATTTATTTCGCCTTTTTGAAGCACTATGATAACACCTGAACAAGCAGAAAAAATAGTAGAATGGGCTGAGGAGAATGGTATTCCATTTTCCTCATTAATCTCTCCTCATATAACCCTATGGGTTATTGTATTAATCTTTATTGTTTTAGTAATAGGAACATTATGATAGATTCTTATTTTGAAATAGGTAATTCACATCAGGTGTGTCAGGACTATGCCCTGCATGGAACTTTTGAAGATATGGAATATGGTATTGTCGCTGATGGGTGCTCCACTGCAGAACATTCTGAAATAGGAGCTCAAATTCTATGCCATGTAGCTCGATACTATCTGACTTTACATTATCATTCTGGCCTGTTTAAAGACTGCACAATAAATACTTTATCATCTATACTGGGAAATAGTATTCTTAAAAGAGCTGATGATCTCAGAAAACTTTATCCAATCACACCATCAGCATTACAGGCCACATTACTTATAATAGTGGCTATTAAAGATAAAGTGTATACGTTTATGTGGGGAGATGGGGTAATAATAGAAAGATACAAACTACCCAAATCTAAAAATGTCACTAAAGAGTATATCATAAATACGGCCACAAAAATTGATTATTCTGCAAATGCTCCTTTTTATCTCTGTACCAATAAAGAACAATATGAGAATTTTTTATTGAGAGAAAAAGGAATAGCGGAACCAAAAAAAATAACTTATTTATATAGTCAAAGAGATATAGGTGACACCGAATTTACTTTAACTCATCAGCTAGAACGCCTCTTTCATTTACCTTTTACATCTGTACAACCACGCGAAGATTTTATATCTATAACAATAGCTACAGATGGCATCCTCTCTTATAGAGATGAAAATAAGACACCTATTGATTTTTTAGATATTGTGCCGGAAGTTTCTATATTTAAATCAAAAACAGGAGAATTTGTCAAAAAAAGAATGACATTTTTTAAGCGCTCAGCACAGAAAAAACAGTGGACACATTATGATGATATAGCCACTGCAACCATAGTAATGGATTAAAAAAATGAACATCAAAAATTCCTATAATGTTACTGACAAAAAAAATACAATTACTCTGACTGAGAAAGATTATAAAGCAGCTGGAGGACAGGCGACCGTCTTCTGTAAAGGAGACACTGCTTACAAAATATATCACGATCCTAAAAAAATGATCCCTGTTGCTAAGATACAAGAATTAGGTCTCCTGAAACACGATAACATTATCGCCCCTATTTCCCCATTATATGATACTAAAACAACCAAACCTGTCGGATTCACTATGAGGTATGTCAAAGACATTGAATTTCTCTGTCAGATATTTACTAAAACCTTCAGAAATGATAAGAGTGTCAGTCCTACGGACATCGTAGATCTAGTCACCAATATGCAGAAGACTCTACAATATATCCACTCTAAACATTTTTTGGTTGTCGATTATAATGAAATGAATTTCCTTTTAGATAAATTGATATCTACGGTATTCTATATAGATTCCGACTCATGGAAAACACCGAGCTTTAAAGCCGATGCTCTCATGGATTCAGTGAGAGACAGGACCACTAAACCAGGTGTGTTCTCAGAGTTTTCAGATTGGTTCTCCTGGGCTGTAGTCACTTTTCAGATGTACACCGGGATACATCCCTATAAAGGAAGGCATTCAGACTTCAAACCTAAAGAATGGATAAAAAGAATGGACCTGGGAGTGTCCGTATTCGACCCTAAAGTAACACTTCCACCGGCCTGTCAGGATTTCTCTTTAATACCAAAAAGACATCTCGACTGGTATAAAGCTGTTTTTGTAAATAATGAGAGGTCTATACCACCATTCGCAGACAGTGTTGTCGGGGGAGCAGTAGTAAAACTGATTGGCAGCAAAGGTGATTTTATTGTAAAAGAACTCCTGAAAATGAATAAAAGTATCAAGAGTATGTTTTATATAAACAACAGACGTTATATCCTGACCTCTGAGGGCCTTTTCGATAATCAGAGTAAGATGGTATTCCCTGCTCTCAAATCAGCCCTTATAGGCATGTGTGAGGTCTTTAATGAACAACCCTTTATAGCACAACACATTTGTAACGAAGCCACTTTCTATAACTTAAAAGGAGATGTAGTCAGCGCTATTCAAGCCGAAGCCATGATGGGCTACAATAATATTGCCTATACCACAAATGCCGGTGAACTTGTCCAAAATACTTTTGAACGCCTGGGGAAACTCGTCCATGTAACAGATGCTGTCTGTAATATCAGCAGTTCCTATAAGATGTATAAGGGCGTCGTAGTCCAGGATGATTTTACTAAGATTCATCTGGCAATTCCTTTTGATAAGGGTATGTGTATCAATTCTTATATTAAAGAACTGGATGGCCAAAGAATCCTTAATGCCCGATACGAAAAAGGCATCTGTGTTGTAATTACTGAAAATCAAAATAAATATATGAGATACATTCTCTGTTTCAATGATGACCACTCTAAATATACCATACGTGAAGAAGAAGTCGTTGATTTACATACAGCTAATTTTATTGTCCTACCCAATAAAATATGTATAACTCTTGACGATGAGAAATTGGCCATGTTTGTGGATAATAACAAACGAAAGGAGATTACTAATTGCCCATTTGATGTCTCTATGAGACTTTACCATGAAGAACTACTAGTATTATTTGTCGATCAAAAAAGACTTTATTCTGTAACAATGAAATGAGGAGGTTTTAATGAGTAAGAGAGCCGCCATATGGCTAACAGTTGTAGGGGTTATAATTATTTTAGGTTTATTCGTCACTATAAAAGGTGTCGGATACAGCAATGAAGAAAAGCAACTCCGGAACAAATACAGTGCTCAACTGGATATCAATAAAGCTATCAAGGATAAAACCTGGAAAGTGGTAAAACAGAAGGCTGGCATACTTGAGAAATATGCCTATGATTTTAAAGAGGCATTCAATGGCATTTTCGGAGAACGCTATCAAGGCGAAGCTGCTGGGGCTCCTATGTTCAAATGGATAAAAGAACATAATCCTGATTACAGTGTGGAAATGTATAAAGATCTGAGTGATGCTATCGAATCCAATCAGGCTGAATTTCTGGAATGCCAGATAGTTTTACGAAGTATAAAACAATCACATGATGACATTCTCCAACTATGGCCATCGTCTATGTTCGTTGGTAAAAGAGAGCCTTTTAAAGCCGTTATTATTACTTCAAAAAAGACTAAAGAGGTCTTTGAAACAGGAGAAGACAACGACATTGAGCTGTTCGACGAAAAGGAATAATCTATGATTTATCTTTGTCTATTTATCCCTGTAATTGCGGTAATTGTTCTTTCTATTAAATTTCCTAGAGAACTCACATTTCTAGAAAGAGCTCTATTATTCGTGATACCGGTTATAGCTATCATAATTTCAAAATTCGTTTCTGTAGCAACACAGACCCATGATACTGAGTTCTGGAATAGCTACGGTACCAAGGCTATATATTACGAACGGTGGAATGAATGGATCGAAAAACAGTGCTGTGCGGAAGAGGACACTTCTGGAAATTGTGTAAGATGGGAAGATTGTTCTTATTGTGAGGATCATCCCGCCTATTGGGAAATTTACGATAACATGGGTAAATGTTACAGTTATGATAGTAGAAGTTTTGAACAAACTGCAACAATGTGGGGTAATAGAGAATTTAGAGATGAACATCGAGATTATCATACCGTTGATGGGGATGCGTATGTTACCAACTATGATCAAATATTCGACCATACGGTCCCTATCTGTAAATCCTATACCTATGAAAACAGGATCCAATGTTCAAAATCTATCCTGAATTATGATGATGTGGATACAGCAGTAATCAGGCAGTATGATCTCTACAGCTATCCTTCTGCCAAAAATATCTTTAATTACAATCCTATAATAGGTGTATCAGATATAAAAGCCTCAAACAGGTTACAATGGTTTAATGCTCATTTAGGAAGTAAAAAACAGGTCCATATGATGATCCTGGTCTTTCATAATCAACCAGTCCGGGCAGCTCTATTACAGAAGCAGCATTGGAAACGAGGGAATAAGAATGAATTCATTCTCTGTATAGGGAGGAAAAAGGATGAGACTAAATGGGCACAGGTATTCTCATGGACTGACAATAAAGATGTCATGGTCAGGGTAGGCCGAAAAGCCAGAGAGATGGAATTTGATATGGTAAAGATTGTTGATATGATGGCTGATGAAGTAGAAAAACATTTCGTCAGGAAACAATTTGCTGATTTCAGTTATATCAAAGTTGAACCTACAACGAAGGCTGTTCTCATAACCTATTTCATAACCGTATTAATAACTGGTATTATCGCTGTTATCACCATAAAAAATGATTATACCCGATAGGTGTATTATGATAAGATTTGAAATTAATGAAGAGGAATATAAAAAATATAAGAAATGGATAAAGAAGCATGATAAAACATGCCCTTATAAAGGTCCCCTCAAACAAGGAGCGCTAGGAGGTAGATTGGCATACACGTTTACACCCAAAAACATGGGAGTTATCATAAAAGTAAAATGTGCCTGTGGAGAAGAAGTTAATTTAACAGATGTTGACATGTGATAAAATAAAGACTAATGAATAAAGGAGATTTACTATGTTTAGATATGACTACTCTAAAATTGATCCAATCATCAAAAAAAATCCGGATATATCTTCTTCGGATTTTAAGAAAGAATGTAAAGTAAATATATCAAATTGGGCTTTTATGGCCAGAAAAAAATTCATCAAAGGTGAGCCGGGTTATGGAAGAGTGTTACCTAAAAAAGTAAAAGCCACTGCTACAGATGACTCCTCTATCATCACTCTCGCTGCAGACGGCCTGGTCACTTTGAAAGGTGGAAGGAATGTTACATTAGATGAATTAATTGCGGAAATGTATCCTAATGGTACTATTATGGATCAATACAAAGTCGTGGCAGAAGCTCTTTTAAAAGATCCTCTCACTACACACAGCTCTATGATAAATTCGGGCGCCATTACAATGTCCGATTCCGGTTATTATGGGTTTCGAAGAAAGTTCACCAAGATCATGGGACTTAAATCTAAAGGAAAATACGGAATTTCAAAAAAGGTCTCTTCCACAGAAATGCCTATAAAAATTAACCGAAAAAAGCACACTCTCTTTCAGACCATTTTCGAAAAAAAAGTTGGAGAAAATTTTGATTCCAATTCAATGTCTTTATTAGAGGAATTTGTTGAGGTCTTAAACCAGGATAAAATAATGAACTTAGAAATCTTTGAGATAGTAAGACCATGCCATATAATAGAAATCAGAAAATTTTCACGATAAGGAGTTATAACAAATGAATAAAAATACAATAAAAAAGCGTATATCAAAAGAAAAGGGCTGGCTCGTCAGAGAAAAAGGAGAAGCCATTATATGTGACCGGACATATACCGGTAAGAACATTGAATTTTCATTGGCCTCTGTAGGAAATGGTCTGTATGAAATCCGGCATCCAAACTATCTATTCATCAGTACCGTGTCCCATTTTAAATCAATTCAGGAAGATGTTAGACTGTCCCTGAACAAAGTATATTTGAAATCAGTCGTCAGAATGCTCAAGCGTACTGAAATATGGCCAAACATTATAAATCAAAATTTCCTTGAAGTTAACGATAATAACAGGAAGTCAAATAAAGGACAAGTTCGTGCAGAACTTAATAATCTTATAGGATAGGTGGTACAAATGGATTGTCCATGGTGTAGATCTCCGACGAATGTCGTGGATTCGAGGCAAAGAAGGAACGGCAGTTTTACTCACCGTCGTAGAGAGTGTGTGAAGTGTGGAAAGCGTTTTTCAACGAAGGAGATTATAAAAGGAATGGAATTAGATATAGGAAATGTTATTAATCATATAGTATTATGGTTAAAAAACAAAATAATAGAAACCAACAAGAAAGGTTTTGTTGTGGGGGTCTCTGGAGGTATTGACTCTGCTGTTGTGTCTACTCTCTGTGCAAAAACGGGCTACCCTGTTATGTGTCTTAATATGCCTATAGGTCAAACTTATAGTAAAGACCTTTCTATTGAACATATTCAATGGTTAAAAAGTAAATATTCTAATGTCTCTAGTAATCTTATAAATTTAACAGATACATTTGAAATTTTTAAAAAAAGTTTACCTGAAGAGGCTTCTAAAGAAATAGCACTAGTTAATACAAGGTCTAGGTTACGCATGATGGCCTTATATGCCTTCTCCGGGAGTCTTGATTATATAGTAGCGGGGACAGGTAACAAAATAGAGGATTATGGTATAGGATTCTTCACGAAATATGGTGACGGAGGTGTGGATATAAGTCCTATAGGTGATCTAAAAAAGACTGAGGTATATACTGTAGCCCGTCATCTGGAAATACTTTCATCTATTCAAGAAACAGCACCTAACGATGGCTTATGGGAAGATGGTCGTACAGACGAAGATCAGATAGGAGCCCCTTATAATTATCTTGAATGGGCTATGGATATCTGTGATGAATGGGGAATAGAAACATGGAAGGATTATATTGATTTTAAAGAAAATTCTGTGTATTTGTCTGAAAATAAAAAAAAGATTCTTTATATCTATTTATGTAGACATGAAGCTAATAGGCATAAAATGGAGATGCCTCCAGTATGTCTTATAAATAAATGAGATACCTAATAACATACCTCAGGAGATACTGATAAAATGAAATGCTGTGATCTTGAACTGACCTTTGCAGTTGTAGGAGGAGACTCTATTAAAGTAGAAAGAGCCGTATGCCCTAAATGTCTTACAAAATATGACAGAAAAAAGGATAATGATGTTATCTATAAATCTACCTCAGAGGGCTTTGTTTGTAACAAATGTGGCTCAGAAATAAAGGCCACAGAAATCAACCATACCGTTTATGATAGTCGTTTCACAACGGAGCTAGCAGGTTCTGGAAGAGTTAGAACTGAACAAGTGCCCTATTGTCCTAAATGTGAAAAGAGGCCTGAATAGTGAATTTTAAAATTTACCATGAGATCTTTCAGGCCGTTTGTTATACAGCTATTCTTATATTATTAATTAGATCTCTGATGTATAGAAAAAATGTAACAACTATCATAATGAAAAGATTGAATTATCTCCATAATCTTATAAATGTGATAGGAGCTGGTCAATGTTCCCCTGTACATAGGGCACTCTACTTTGAAATAGCAAAAAGAGGTGTAGAAGATCCTATGACCGACAAAGAAGAGCAAGAATTTTTTAAGAAATTCTTATATAAAATGTTCAATGATAATAAAAATATAGTTCAAGAACGGATCAAAGAAATTAATGATCCTCTACATAAAGACAGAATTAAAAAGCAACTTATAGAAGCTGAATATATTATGACATTAATAGACACCATTGATGAAACAACATCTAAAGAACAGATAGAAGTCATAATGACTAATATAATAGATTCTGAGAAAAAAATGCGCGGATATGACCAGGAGGACCTATGAAAATAGGATTAGACATCCATGGTGTTATTGATGCTGAACCAAAAATCTTTTCTAGTCTTAGTCATGATTGTGTTAAGAAAAGATGGGAAGTTCACATAATCACTGGACAGGAAGACACCCCTGAACTTAGAAGAATTCTTGCAGAATATAACATAGCATACACCCATCTTTTTTCTATAACAACCTATCATAAAAGTATAGGTACTATTATCACACAAGATGATGATGAAAATCCCTGGATGGATGAACCCCTATGGAATAAATCAAAAGGTGAGTATTGTGCTAGAAATAATATTGATATTCATATAGATGATTCCTATACATATGGAAAATATTTTGAAACTACTTATATAAAATTTATAAAAACTACAGATAATTCACTCTACTTTTTACCCCTTGTATTTAAATTCTGTGATGAGGTCATAAAGCTATGGTTGAAAGTGCCGAAGGAGTAGACCTGAAAGAAGATCTATCTAATTATAATTCTGATGCCTATAAAAAACCATCAATAACGGTTGATATGTGCATCTGTACTATTAAAAATAATCAATTAGAAGTGCTCGTTATTAAAAGGAGACATCCTCCTTTTAAAGGAGAATGGGCTATTCCTGGAGGTTTCTTAGAGCCCTCTAAAAATGAGACCTTGGAAGAAGCAGCTGCTCGGGAACTTAGGGAAGAAACAAACTTAAAAAATATCTATATTGAACAATTGAAAACCTATGGAGATCCTGACCGGGACCCACGCACAAGGGTGGTCACTGTGGTCTATTTCGCTTTACTACCATACTCAGCCCTTAAAAATCAAATTATCGAAGCTAAAGATGATGCAGAGGACTACAAATGGGTACCCTTAAGAAAGCCCCCTAAATTAGCTTTTGATCATAATAAAATCCTAAAAGATTTATTAATACGATTAATAGGTAAGATTAACTACACAAATATTGCCTTCAGTTTATTACCAAAATGTTTCACATGGGCTGAATTACAAGATGTCTTTGAAATTATCTTAGGAAGATCTCTGACAGCTCCTAATTTTAGAAGAAAAATAGAAACCCTACACAATCTTAAAAAAATGAGAATTAAAAAAGGACAGGTTATTGGAAGACCTCCTACATACATGTGTTTTAAAGGTATGAAAGATAACATGGTATAATAATCTCAAAAGGAGAAAACAATGAAAACAAATAATCCTATATTCAAAAAAAGTGTAAGAGCAGTACTTACAGATACTGCGGGTATTATGACTATTCAAGGAGCCCTAAACAAAACTGGTATCCTGACTTTAATTTTAATAGTTACTGCTGTAATAGCTTGGAACAACACTCTTGTAAAGATAGTACCATCCTTTCTAATACCTTGTGCTCTTTTTGGGTTCGGATTAGGTGTCTATATAATTTTTAATCCAAAGCATTCCCCTCTCTGTGCCCCCATTTACGCAGCCCTAGAAGGAGCCGTACTCGGGTCAATATCGGCTATTTATGAAATGCAATCTTCTGGTATAATATTAAAAGCTGTGATGATAACTTTGAGTATATTACTTACCATGCTAATCATATATAGATTAAAAATTATAAAAGTTACCGATCAATTTTACAGAGGAATAGTTGCCGCCACCGGAGGAGTTTGCCTTATATATATAGCAGATATTCTCTTAAATTTTTTTGGGGTAAATATACCCTACCTTCATGAAGGTGGATGGCCAGGTATTTTAATAAGCCTTGTCATAATAGGTATAGCCTCTATGAATCTCATTCTGGATTTCCATAATATAGAACTCATGGCCGAAAAGAGAGTTTCAAAATACATGGAATGGTATGGGGCCTTCGGTATCATAGTCACCCTTATATGGCTGTATCTTGAAGTGTTAAGACTCTTAAATAAAAAATAACTCAATCATATAGTTGTCACCTTTTACCCAAATAGGAACACCAATGAAAAATTTAAGCCAAGATGAGTCAGATGCAGCATGTCGTATTTTCAGGCATGTCAATAAACTTGCCGGTCAGTATTATCCCCGTAAAACAACTGACCAAATTATAGGCTACGTTTCTAGTAACAAATGGATTATGTTTCCAGAGATCTCCGTAGGCTCAATAGAAGAGGGTAAAGAAATACCTTATCCTAATATCTATAATTCTTTTTTTGATCAGGAAGTCGTTGATAATGGGAAAGGTCAAATCAAGGGTTATATAGGGCTCACCTATCACAATGTTCCAGCTATGAATTGGCTGAAACAGATCCTAAGAATTCCCTCAAGAAGTACTAAATTTATCTCCATTCTTAAAAATTTCGGAGATGAATGGGAAATAGGTATTCACCATAAAACAAAAGTAGATCATGAAAAAACAATTCCAAGATACAAGGAATTTGAAACCACCAAACCTTCCATTGTAACAGCAAAATATCTCCATAAAACTATTAAAGAGTCCGATAACTTTTTGTACTATCCGGGTGACCTCCATGATAATGACGGCCATCCTGTATTGTGGGATGTCACAGTATTTACTGTTAGGAAAGAAACTAATGTAAATACTTTCGATGATGATATCAGAAAAGTATTCGAATTGTTTATAAAGGCACTAAGTTTAAAGAATTCCATATAATGTGCCTCTACATTGATTACAGAACTACTAAGCTTGAATTAAGGAACCGGGAATCAAAAATATTTTATAAGGTATTTCTGAAGAAAACAGACTATCTCGAAACACCTTATCAAAAGTATATTATTAAAGGTCCGGGAATTATAACTGTCCCGGATCCTCTGAATAGATTAGACATAGATAGGGCTATAATGGTTTCCAGAGGAGCCCTCCATGCCAGGACTACTCATGATGCCACAAAACAGGATGAATTTTATGCTCATTTTTTCAAAATGGGCGAAACTATCGTGATACCTATTCATGTGGAATATGAGGCTATTCTGGTCTACGGACTACAAAATAGTGTGGCGATCACAGCCTACGAAATAAAAGAGGAAACTTGGAAAGGCATTTTTTAAGAATGGAAAAGACTATAGGAATTACTATTAACAAATCTAAAGCGACAAAGACTTCCAAATATTATATAATGCCTCCATTAACCAAAGAGACATTTCTAAAAAGAAGAGTCATTACCAAATATAATCACACTGCAAATTATTCAAATTTAATTAAAAATAAAATCTAGTCTATCGTATTTCCCATTATCATCATTCAAAAGACTCTTTCGAGGGACTTTCTCAATAATACTCACACCATATCCCATCTTGATAATGTTCTTTATAGATTCAGAGCAATAAACTATTTTCTTATTTTTGTGTTCGACCAAGAATAATGGACCTAGACATGTGTGATTCTCTGGATATTTACAATCTTTACTCATAAATGATTTCTACAATCTCAGCTTTATCCCAATCTTCTGAGCCTTCCGATTTATAAGGAACACGCATCTTCGTTCTTCTAAAAGGGATCTTTTCACCCTTTTCAATTTCTTTTACAGATATCAAATTTTTTTCTTCCATAATCTTAATATAAATAAAAAAAGCCTGTTTAACCAGGCTTTTAATTTAACTAATCAGGGTTACATCCCAATAACCTCTCCATTTTTCCTCATTAAGAGGCTCTCCGAATCCAAGCTTTCGAACAGCCTTTGCTACTACCTTCTTATTCAGTCTTGGTACCGTGGGGTATTTAAGAAGTTTCATATTAGCCTGTTTAGGAGTCCTGTTATCTTTTCTATTATTACAAGGACTACAGGAGCACACAATATTCGTCCAGGTCTCTTCACCTCCCTGGCCCTGAGGAATCATATGGTCGAAGGTTATTTCCTCGCTCGTAATCTCACTACCACAATAAACACACATACCTTCGTCCCGGATCCATAAATTACGCCTGGTAAGAGGTACGGTATTTACAAAAGTCAGTCTACCCATGAAATATGTGTTAAGAATACATATCACGGACGGTATGTATATAGCAAACCCATTAGAGGTATAAGCCACTTCATCTCGATTCTCAAGGGCATAAGCTTTACCCGCATCAATCTTATGAAGAGCCTTTCTCCAAGGTTCTACATCAATAACAGTACCACCTGCTACAACTAATGTCTTATAATTTGAAGTCATAATACACACCCCCATTCGTTTGACACATGGCGAAGTGGCAGGCCCCCGGAGTTGAACCGGAGTCGGCGACCAACTTTGATGAAGGAATCGAACCCTCGCCGGGAGAGCTACTCCATGACCGACACCCGCCATTTTGCCATGTGTTTATTGTGTGTTGAAGGAGATTGCCTCCATAGTGTAATAGTGTAAAAGGTGCTACTGTGAGCAATTGGCTGCCGGTACTAATATATTTGCCCTGTCGCAGGTTAACTCTGAGCATTAAACATTTACAATCTACAACCATAAAAGCAATCTCCTTTTTCACACAACATAGAAAAAACTGAACGTTCCTCCTTATTTAAATTTTTTCTTTTTTGAAGTCACCAATTTGCCGGCTTTTAAGTCTTTACGGATATTAAAAGTATCACTCTTAGGAATAACTATATCCTTTATTACTCTACGCCGAACATTTATTATTACATCATCCCACACATTTCTCGTATAAAGTCAGCCTTTTTTATGATATGGTATCCCCAGAAGGGCTCAAACCTTCGACCTCAAGTTTAGGAAACTTGCGTTCTATTCAACTGAACTATGGGGACGTTATTTTTTTCTCAAGTTCTTTCATTAATTCTTTTTTTAATTTAAAGGGCGATTTCCCTTTACCGTGTACAGATTGGCCTGTTAGGGTATGTACCAGCCTCATAACAACCTCAGAACCTGAATTCGTATACGTATCTATTCTTATATCACTCTGATACCGAATCCAGTTTTTAGATTATCCATCAAATACCATCATCCAAGACTCTCGGGGTTAATCCATTCTTTTCTTTATACGCTTCGGAGGTAATAAAATCTGTATTACTTAATCCTGTGAATTTAAAATCTTCCAAGGTCTTTGGATCGATATCAACTTTCTCACCATCCTCATACCACTCAATATCCTTGATGTTCACAGAATTAATTTTCATTTTCTCTTCTTGTAATTTCCGAACATGTTCAATATCAACTCTCATGACATACCTCTTCTTCGAAATGTTCCAACAACATCTTCTTCATGCTTTCTCTCAATGAGATACCTTCTTTCAAGTCATCAATCTGCTTATGGATTTCTTCACGTTTCTTTTTTAATTTTTCCTGAGTCTTTTTCTTGTCAGTTGTTGTAATTATAGGATATTTTTTATAATCTTTAGGTAAATCAATAACCACCACATCAGGAGCGGGTCTCGTTAGAGCTGTATATCGATTGTATACAAAACGTTCTTTAAAGATACTAACTGTATTTTTTTCTTTGTTAAAATCTCCAAAAATTAAACAATCATAAATGCATCCTCTATTAAATTCAAATAGAGCATAGCTTTTATTTATATGATCGGAGATCTCAAATGTTGATTCAAATTTAGATTTCTTAAATTCAGCTCTTTTTAAAAAGACCTCCATTATATCCATTTGTATTAGATAATTATTAAGGTTCTCTATATTGACCTCTAAATCTTTTATCACGCCATTTAAAGTTTCAAGACAGTCATCTCTTTGCTTCTTTGTATTAATATAGACAAGGCTTGTATTAATACATATAGGTATACTTGTTACGATTCCATTATGTATATAAAAAAGGAGAGCTTCTCTCATGTAGGGGTCGAAATTACCGAATCCTACCCAGAGGTTACCTTTATAACCTACGGATACCAGTTGTTTTCTTTTTCCTTTTTTTGGTTCTATATTCATAATAAAAATGGCACTCCGGCCTGGACTCAAACCAGGGACTTCCTGATTAGAAATCAGGTGTTCTATTCAACTGAACTACCGGAGCGTTTAATTAGAGTTATCATGAGTCAAAGCTGTATACCGGTTGAAATTTTTCTGTGGCCAATCAGCTGAGGGGCATGGGTCTTTTTCCCAACTTTCATTCCATTCAGCAAGATCACATGTACCATCAGAATAGTGGCCACATTTCTCTTTTGCTTCCTTACCACCTTTACATTTGACAGGAAAACTAAATCGAGGTTTCATAATAATTATGCGGTAGAAAGGATTTGAACCTTCACGCCCAAAGGACAATAGCTTTTGAAACTATCGCGGATACCAATTTCGCCACTACCGCTTGTTCAATAAATGTCTATGTTCAGTAAAAATGAACAGGAAAATTATGGTAGCCAGGACCGGATTTGAACCGGCAAGAACACTAGGCTCGACAGATTTTAAGTCTGTTGTGTAGACCATTCCACCACCTGGCTATATATTATCTACTCTTCTTATGAACCCTTAAAGGAATGCTATCCAGTGTATCCACCAGTTCAATATTTAACTGCCGGACCTCGGGAGTCAATCCTTCACTTACGGTCTTGTAATAAGGATGATTCAACCAATCCGGATAAGAAATACTCCCTCTTTTCTTATTACATTTCCGGCAGGCTGCTAAAAGATTCTTTTCAATACTGGGTCCACCATCTTCCCAAAGAACCAGGTGGTCTACAGTCATTGGGATACCCTGCTTACCGCAATACCGACATCTGTAACCATCCCGATGGTAAACCTTCCAGGAAAGTCCCTGCTCGATGATCCTGGCGCTCTTCCTGACAATGGCCTTAACCAGCTCACCATTCTCAGCAGCTTGCAGAATTTCAGTCTCCATGAGGTCTGTCTGTCTCAGAATTTGCTTCCACTCATCCGAACTTACATCCAGAACATTAAACTCATCATTGAGATCACCTTCATTCGGGATCATGCAAATAAGATTTTTACCTTGCCCTGAATAGATGACCCCTCCTACTGTGATATCATTACCGAATGATAGTAAATCCACATCATTGAAATTTAATTGTTTCACATTGCCTCCTATTTTATCTTATCTGTTATTTTAAATAGCCAAGATCAGATTTGAACTGATATGGGTTTCCCCACAAGTTCCTAAGACTTGCGTGTCTGCCAATTCCACCACTCGGCCATGATTTTATTTAAATAGACTTTCAAATAACCCTATCTTTCATAAGAAGTGTTTCCTGTAATTTTAATAGTTATATTTTAACTTATTTTATTCCAAAACCTAATTTATCATTATTCATTACCAGAATCATGTCATCTTCCCTTCCGTCAAAGACCCTAGTATCCGATTTTCTATCTTCCCGGTCATATATGGCAAAACATTCAATAGGATTACCCTTATTATCATGGGTAGGACGAACATCAACATAGATACCACAGCGGCAGTCTAAATCTACCTCAAAAGTTTCCCGATTTCCCGTTAATTTCCTCTTGTCTCGGCCATAACCCTACCTGCATTCTTTCATACTTGTCCAATTTAGGTTTGATTTTTTTTGTAGAACTTCGACCACCATTCTTCTCGTTCATCATGAGATTTAACATCTTCCTCATCATCTATCCAGAGAACAGGCATTATTTCGTCAGGCCCCCATCCTGGAGGATACCGGCCTTCTGCACCCTTTAAAAATTCTTTAGCACTATCATATTCAAGTACCAGTGAATCCACACTCATTGTATTAGAATTACATAAAACAAAACCTACCTTAATACCGGGAATGTCCTTTACCCGATCAAGTATTTTTTTAATATTTTTATTCATATTATTCCACAACCTTATCACACTGTTTTATATGTCGCAAGGGTTTATTTTTTTTAGCACAATACCACCAGGTCTCTGGACCAGACTTCCCAGTAAAACCTGAATGATAATAAGGCAACTGGATATGCTTACATTTTCTACACTGTTTTATTTTCATAACAACTCTTCACCCAATCAATTATTTTTTTGATACTTTTACTCATAAAGTTTTGCCGCCTTAGCCATCTGATCAAGAAAAGCTCTATCTATAATTCTCATATTACATTCATCGTTTCGTCGAGCCATTAATTTTGTTCCCAATAAATTAGGGCTCTCATTTGCAAGACACCCATACCAGAAAGATAAATCTGTGCCCTCATATTTCTCAAACAGATCCATGTCACCTATTAAAGGACCTTTAGTTTCACAGAGAGCATCCATTAATTTAGAATTACGTAATCTTTCTTGTAATCTAAATTCGAGAGGGGGTTTTTTGCCTAATACAATATCGTATCTATTCATTGTTCCTTTTTAGACTGAAAAATGTACACTCAAGTCAATCGAGCTTTTAGTCTTTCCGACAGATTTACCATCTGTTGCCTGAACCAATTCGGCTATTCCGCCATCAGAAGAGCCCTGAGGACCCCTGTGGTGGCGGAAGAAGGATTCGAACCTCCATAGAATAATGTATGCTCAGTAAATTAGGGAGTGTACATTTTTCAGTCTATTTAAAACCACGCCAACTGAAATCCTTTGACGTACATGTTTTTAATACTTCTCTTTCTTTATCAGATAAAGCCATTATTACCCTACCGGGCTTATCAGATTCTTTTAACGGTCGGAATTTTTCACCATTACTGCGATTACTGGAACATAGAAGGCCCTCCCGCATAGCAGAATCTGTGAGACGTTTTATTAATTGACCTTTACCTATTCTCATTTTACTGATCATTTTTAATCCCCTTTAATTTTTTCCAACTTCTAAAAACATAATAATCAATATAAAAGAAAAGTAGTTGGTGTGCTGTTACGCTTAAAGTGCCCCGAAGATTGACTCATTTATCCGCTCCCACCCCAGCACATTATCTATTACCGATAATAGCCCTCGTGGGTGGCGGTGATACTGCACTACTCATTAAAGATGGCTGCTTCTAAGCCCACTACCAACTACTTTTTATACCCCCATATTGTTTTTACTTAGAAAGTGTTATCGTGGTTATCTCAGAACCAGGAACAGGAGTTAATTTTGTAACAACTCCCCAATTATCTTTCGTCATTCCATATTCTCTCTCAAGGTCTCTTTGTTGATTTATAGAGCAACTGCTAAAGGAGCCCTCAAATAGCAATTCTTTATTCTTTTCCACACGAATATGTACCATATCTTTTTTATCCATAATTATTCATCGATCCATATTTCTCTACCATCTACAGTCTTATAATAAATGATAGAAGGTTTGAGTAATTCCTTATCTGTAGCCATCGGTATTAACCATCGAAGATTATCAATAGTGTTCCTGGGTAAATCCTTCACCTTTACAATAACCTGCTCTTCATCTGTTGGATTCTCTTTCAATTCCAGAGTATCAGTTACTGCAGAGAAAAAATAAACCCTCCAACCAGATCCATTCATAATGGCATAATTTTTAAAACGGCTAACCTCTTGATCCGTCTCTTCCGTGAATTCCCGTATCATGGCATTCAAAGGAGTCTCATCCTTCTCAATCTTACCGCCCACACCGTTCAACCTACCCTTCTGCCAGGCAGGTCTATTCTTCTTTATAAGAAGGACATTTTCAGAGAGGTTATCAAAAAGAAACCCCACAACCATCTCAATCATTTTTTATTCTTACCTTCTTTACGCCATTGTATTATACCATAGATACTCAATAGAAAATACATAGCAAAGAGTAGAGCCCCGTACCATTTACCTTCAGTGAATGGCACACCCACGGATTCAGATACATAGATGAAAATCATAAGAGCATTAGAAACAATCCATATATAGAATCCGTAAATATTTTTACGGGCATTCAATATAGCTCCAGTTAATCCTAGAACAACAGCTATCCAACCTAGTATTATCATTATCCCTCATTTTCTGTTATACTTCCAAGGTTTATTTTTATAACAGGCACCATTAATATCCATTAGATACCTATAATCATCAATATTCCAGGAATCAAAAAATTTCCTGTAAGCTTTTCCATCGGGAACATTCCTTGTCCTCCGGATAAGTCTGTTGGCTTCCTTCTTGGCATATTGTTTATACTTAGTACCATTACCACAGACTATATACGGCTTCCTGTACGATCTACTCATACTATAACTCCTTGTTAAGTGTTATAGCATGGATACCTCCTTTGTTAAAATTAATAAATGGTAGCAAGGAGGAGATTTGAACTCCCAACAAACGGATTATGATTCCGCTACTCTGCCATTGAGTTACCTTGCTACAAATTTATTTTAAAAATAATTTATCCATTCAAAAAGCAATTTCTGTTAAAATCTGCTCCATTTTGCAAGCACAAATAAAGTAGGGCTTATTTTAATCATCAAACGGTGTCTCAATCTCTATACCTTCTAAATTTAAAAAATCTTTTTGTAAAGAAGCTATTTTACGAAGCCGGTTAGGGTCATCAGCAGGAACATTTATACAACTCTTTCTAAGACTATCAGAAATTTTTTGTCTTAATTTATTAATTTTTCTTTTCTCTGCTTTCTTCATTACTGTGTCAACGAATAATTTCAATCCCTGCCAGGTATCTATATGATAACTATTCACAAAGCCCTTATGAGCCCAATCTTCAGGAGGAGGACAACCACAATGACCCGCGACCCTGACAGACTTTTTTCCTTCCTCATCGGCATACATAATCTTGGCCTTATCAAGAGGTACAGGACCACTCACCATCCAATAATACCATGCCCTTTTAAAAGTATACTCTCCCAATTTACCTTTAAAGCAAGTTCCGGGTTCACCATATCTCTCACCTTCTTCAGCAGGGATCCCGGCAAGATCCAATTCAAGTTTAACATAAGCATCTGAAGCTATATTGCCGGCTAGATTACCTTGTATATAATTCTTACCACCATTCTTACGATGCTCATCACATATCTGTTCACTGTGTGCTATGTAACATTCTTTATGATAGTAATTTATCTTTTTAAGGAATATGTGATCTCCCTTCTTGATCACATACCCGGGAAAAACATCTTTAAGAAGATCTATAGGATCTGCTTTAAAAGTTTCGCAATCTTTCAGAGGTTTTAGATCAACATTCCTATTTTTCTGTATTGATCTCTCAACAACATAGAGGGCATCACCTAATTGATCAAAATTATTTTTAATAGACTGCCAGGTCTCTCCTATAAAATTCTCGGCATTTATCATTTCTTCTGGTTCTCTTCTCCTCTCAACATCATAACAATTATCAATTGTCCAACCTTTTTTACACCAAGGACAGACAATATGAGCTGGAGGAATGGGGTTCTCACATCCAATACTGATAGAAACAGGATAAGGCCTTTTATTGGCACTCCAATCAAAATCAGGGGCATGCATCTCGTCATGAGTAAGGACATCTGGCTGTTCCTTTTTCTGCCAGGTTTCTATAGCTGCCCAGAAGCACTCCTTATCCACAATTTCTGGAAAATCCGGTATATGTTCCGCAGGAATAAATTCTTTACTTATTACTCCAAAATTACCACAGGTATCGAGAAAATACCGTCCGAGAATATAGAACTCATACATACGTTCTTTTCGTTTATATCCAGCGTCACTTCTTGCCTTTATTAAATTATTTAGCCCTTCCAGAGTGGTAATGGCTTTAGAGACACCTTCAACAGTGTTGTAATAAGGTTCTTTCATCATATATCCCTTTTTTTATGTAATTATCCTGATATATAATGATACATAGAATTGAGGAAATGATAAAGGAAAAAATACGGAGGAGGCAAGATTCGAACTTACAAGGCGTTTCCACCCGACCCCTTTCCAGAGGGTTCCCTAACCAATTCGGTTCTCCTCCAATTCGGAGGATAAGTGACTCGAACACTTAAGCCTTTTCAGGCAGTAGCTTTCGAAACTACTGGATTACCAATTATCCTAATCCTCCATAATAATTTATAAAAATCTTATAGTCTACAATAGGCCTAATTTTTTATTTGTAACAGCTTTATCGCCTAATATTTTCACAATCTCTCGATCAAATATTATAGCAGCTTCTATTTCTGTTTCATATATACCAAAGGAATAACGTCTGCCTTTAATTTCAGTAGATGCTCTCCATCTTTTCTTTCTCTTTTCAGTGCTTAAATAATAGACACCTTTATATTTACTTATACCCTGGGGATAATGAGTCATTCCAGCCTCAGCATAATTACAACTTTTATGACTAAATACAATATTATTGGTATCCCAAAACATCTCTTTTGGATTCTCTGAATACTGCCATCCAACTTTATGCTCAATACTGAAATTCATCTCATTTTCAATTTCTTTACCACATCTATAGCAATTAGTCATTTTACATTTTTTAGCAAATGTAAATAATAATTTTTTTCTTAAACGACTCGCTGCTTTTGAATATGACATACCCAATTTCTCAGATTTGTCTTTAGCACCTTTTCTCATTTATAGACCTCCGTCTTTTTATGGTTAAGATTAATATGGGCAGGGAGGGTGTCGAACCCCCAACGCTCCTTTATGAAGTCCAGATTTACAGTCTGGTGCGGCCAACCACTATCCGACCTCCTACCCTTTGTAAGTTATTTATTTTAAAGAAGATGGGGTGAAGGAGGGGAATCGAACCCCCGTCTTCGGAGCCACAGTCCGAGGCCCTAACCACTGGACGACCTACACCATAACCTTCACTATCTTCAATAAAAGATGTGCTGACTTCATTTAAATAGAAATGTCAAAGAGCTATTAATTTGGCGGAGGGTATAGGATTCCAACCTATAAGCCCTTTCGGACGGCGGTTTTCAAGACCGCTGCATTAGCGATTATACTAACCCTCCGTAATAGTTAAGCTCATAGCCAGGATTCTGTTTCTAAGCCTACATTTACCTAACGCCTTCTACCCGATCATCACAGCCCCGCTCACCGGCTAGATCTGCTCGAAGTTGCACCCTCGGAAGTACCGACGACTTTCGTCTCCTTCCTTAAGCAATGGTGTCCTGAGCTTACCTCACAGATATTAATCTGCGCGTAGGCTCGACTTAACTATTATATGTCAAAGAATTTTGGAAGCCGAGACCGGAATCGAACCGGCGTTGGTAGTTTTGCAGACTACTGCCTAGCCTCTTGGCGACTCGGCTTTAACACCTGAATTTTTTACAATTTTCACAATCCCTGTTACAGGGTTTCCTTTTCTCTTTATTAACTTTTTTTGTCTTCCCCATTGTATATCCTTCTTCTGAGTTTCTTTTTTATGTTTCATCATTACCTTTATCCTTTATGGCGGAGAGGCGGAGATTCGAACTCCGAAGCCCTTTCGGACGTCAGTTTAGCAAACTGGTCGGTTACCTATTACCGTACCTCTCCGTTATTTATCTTTAGCCGGCATAGTGTAATATTCCTTACATTTCGGACACATAGCCTTTAATTTTCCATCCTCTACTACCCTCATACCTTGAAACAATTCAAACCATAATCGGGCTCGGCATTCCGGGCATGTTAATCGTTCTCGTTTTAATTCCATAATACTTCTTCACACCTGTTCAGACTTATTCATACCTGTCCAAAATTTATGGTACTCCCGGAAGGAATCGAACCTTCGACCAATGGAGTAAGAATCCACGACTCTAAACCGCTGAGTTACGGGAGCATTTACAAATGGTGGGCCTGGAAAGATTCGAACTTTCGATTTTCCGGTTAAAAGCCGGAAGCCGTACCTGACTTGGCCACAGACCCAGAAGCCTGTGACCGAAGCCACAGACCTTTTAAGCCAACCACCACTCCTGTTTAGTAAACAATGAGTTCTGCCTCATCTGAACCTCCATTATATTCAAAATTAGTACCCGCACCTGGGCTCGAACCAGGGACCTACGCCTTAAAAGGGCGTTGCTTACTATCCATCTGAGCTATACGGGCATTGGTTTTTGGTGCCCAAGACCGGACTTGAACCGATACGAGGTAACCCCCACTGGTCCCTTAAACCAGCGTGTCTACCAATTCCACCACTTGGGCATTATTTATATGTTTCTTCCAATGCATTCACTACTTTACCCATGTCACAGGCGTAAAAACCGGATGCATTCAAACAGTTAATCTCTATGACCTTAAAACCTTCAGGAGTTAATGCTACATCCATAACAAAGCCTACATCAGGTGACCATAAATCAACCATTCTCTGTGCATATTCAATAACATCCCTTTCATGACATTCTGTCGAAAACACCCGGGATCCTACCCTGTACTGAGAACCGGTAATTATCTTTCCCATAACTACAAAGAACCGGTATTCACGGTAAATTCTTTTACGGGAGCTTGCACTACACAAGTGTTTCCCGTTACTGTACCCTCCCATCCTAAGGTTAAAATGTCATCTCTCCATTTATTAAACTTCTCCCAGGTCATCACTTCCCCTGAGAACACTTTACTGTCTTTACAAGGTTTCAAGAAGAATTCGTCATATCTCGGAGCCACATTCTCAAGAGTACTGATACGGCAATCATTATTCAATAACTCATCTCCGTAGTGCTCCTGAAATTTCGGATATGTAAAATTCTCATTTACAAATACTCCAGGTTTCCATCCTTTCCTTTTGGCTGCTCTCCACAGTGAGTAAGCCCCGATCGCTATCACAGGGTTCTCAGGATTTATGTCAGGAATAATATCACCAACAAAAGGGACAACCTTTACGATCGCGTGATCTAAACCCATCCTTTCAATCGCTTCTATCAGACTCTTATATGCCTTCTCCTTAAAAAGGTTGTTTTGTATTACCCAGAACATCATTACCTCTATGTAAAAGATCGTTATTTACTGGTGGACGTACCTGGATTTGAACCAGGGCATCCTGCCTTATCAGAGCAGTGCCTTAACCGAACTTGGCTATACGTCCATAATTTATAATCCCTTATATTTGATTTTTTTAAATCGACCTTTCATTACTCCTCTATTTACAGTTCCACATTTTGGACACTTCTGATCTTCATGTACTAAATAGGCATCACATTTCAAGCACCAAAATTTACCCTGCTTTGGTGCTTTAACCTTGTCTCTATTTTTTAAATAGTCATTCATATTTCTTTATAATGCGGTTGACAAGATTTGAACTTGCACGGAGATACTCTCCAATAGCCTCTGAAACTATTGTGTCTACCTGTTCCACCACAACCGCTTGACATGGTGCCGCCTCGCAGAATTGAACTGCGGACACAGGGATTTTCAGTCCCTTGCTCTACCGACTGAGCTAAAGCGGCGTTGGTGGCTGCCGACAGGATCGAACTGTCCTCTGTAGATTTTCGGTCTACCGCTAAGCCTTCTCAGCTAGACAGCCATTTGTAAAGTCTATAAAACCATCTTTGTCCATATTTTGACTGTCCTTTCCGATAGAGTTAAACAACAAAAAAAGGCCTCACTTCTTTCGAGGTGAGGCCTTTGGCTTATTCTGATTTTATGATTCTTAGTTTCAGTTTACCATAGACCTCACCCTTGAATGCTTTCTAATTGAATAGAGCATACTAAAGGATAAACACAGGCATTTAAAGCTATCTGCCGCTATTGGCAATCGCCTCAAATTTGTGTTTGTGTCTAAGGTATTTAACTGGGTCATTATAAATTTTCCTTTAAATTCATGTAATAATTTTTATGACCCCTATATAATACTAAATAAATTGAACCTTGTCAATAACTTTCTAATTTTATTTTTCTAAAGGCAATTATAGACTAAAAGTCTTATATATTATACCAAGCTCTTTACTATTTTACTGTGTCTTCTTCTAACTTTTTTTCTGATTCAAGAAATTCAGCAAATCCCTTGTCAAGGACATCTTGAGGTATTCCAGAAAGATCATAATCAAGAATGACCTCATACATATATCGATTAACGAAATACATTTCACAATGATCACAATTAAATCCGGATTTATCCTGCTCCATTTCATGGCCACATTTATGACACTTCATACTATGCTCTCCTCACTCTAAAAATATTCCAGACAATATCCCATTCATTAGGATGTACAATGTCTTCTGATATACTAACTATTTTTCCACAGGCCTCTTCAACAACCTTTATTACTGTATCTTTCGACCTGAAGAATATATGACCCTCTGCCATAAACTGTCGGCAACTTTCACCCAATTTATGCTCCTCAGCATCCGCAGATTGAAAAGAGAAGAAGCCATCAGGCGCTAGACTCTCTAAGACCTTCCGGATTATGTACCGGAAATCATTATCATCACAATGTTGGAATACCAGATGGCAAAGAGCTATATCTATCTTATTCTTAGGCCACACATGCCCCTCATGAATTTGAATAACTGTAGCAAAGCACTTTATTTTTTCCAGAGC